>Ga0315282_10003283_pt1 | contig 29098 bp, 13 predicted proteins | sample YL17G07_20_MG_FD_203693 | JGI IMG/M metagenome (GOLD analysis project Ga0315282, IMG submission 203693) | Sediment microbial communities from Yellowstone Lake, YNP, Wyoming, USA - YL17G07_20 | ecosystem: Environmental > Aquatic > Freshwater > Lake > Sediment | place: USA: Wyoming | collected... | reverse complement strand
GGGGGTGGGGGGGGGGGTGGGGGGGTGGGGGGTGGGGGGGGGCCCGGCGCCGGGGGGTATGGCGGCGTGACGGCATGTGACGGCATTTTCGGGTTTTGGGGAACTTTTCGGAGCGGGGGACGTCATCGCCTGGAGGGGGCGGCGCGCGTCGTGATAAGGGGGGTCTGGCGAACATTTCGCGGAACGGGGAGGGGGCCGGGAGTGCGTGCGCTTGCTTGTATGGAGGTTGCGGTTGGGCGCGGGGAGGCTCAGGCGGGGAGGGGGAGGCGTTCGGTGTCCTGGGGCGAGGCGATTCCGAGGGGCGAGGTCGTGTATCGAGCTTCGCACAAGGCGACCGGTTGGGAGGGCAGGCGACCACGGCAAGAGTGGGAATCCTCTGCTTGTAAGGAGGGTCCTCATGAGGTTCGTGGTGCTGGGGGGGCCTGTGACGCGGGACGTATTCCGGATGACCGGTCACGAGGAGGCCATGGGCGTCTATCTGGCGCGGACTTCGCTTCCCAGCGTAGTCGGTCCGCCGCTGGCGCGCGCGGTGGAGATCAGGCTGACCTCGGATTTCCAGAGGCAACTGGTGCACCGCGATCTGTACAAGGAGGCGGTGGCGATTCTGGCGCGGCCGGGGGGGCAGGTGGTAATCGACGCGGCGGACGAGCAGTACGAGCTGCTGAGGGTGGGGGAGGCGATCATCACCAAGTCGAGGGAACTCGTCGCTTCCGGCGTGTTGGAGCAGATCGGCGAGACGGTCTCTATCGACCGGCGTTCCCAGGAGGGGCTGTACCTGTACGCGGAGGCGTGCCGAAAGCTGCGCGGCATCATCCCGCGGAGCACGACGATCGTGCTGCATAGGGCCTACTGGAGCGAGCAGTATCTCTCGGAGGGTCAGGTGCTTCCGTACCCGGGGCGGCGGGAGGAGATCCGGCGCCACAACTACTACCTGGACTACTGCTATGCGCAACTGGAGCGATATCTGAGTCCGGCGGTGGTGGGGGCGGAGCCGTCTCTTCGGGTGGCGTGGGAGAGGCATCCTTCGGGACTGGCGCCGTACCATCTCGTCGCCGAGTACTACCAGGAGATCTGGAGGCAGGTGAAGGAGGCGGTAGGAGGGAGTGCGGGGTAGGGGGAGAGGGGATTGCCGGGGGCGAGGGGAAGGCGGGGTGACAGGCGGCGCCGCGGTACTGTTCCGGTCTTACACCATTTCGCGCGACCCAGGACGCCCTCGGGGTTCAATTGTCAAAAGGGGTGCTGGGCAGTGATCTGTTCCCGTGGGAGGAGTGGACAGGTGAGGAGGTTGCTAGTGGCGGCCGGCGTGGTGTGGGCCGGGGTGACGCTGCTGGTGGGGAGGGGCGCGGCGGGGCCGATCTACTCGTTCTCTCTCCCGTCGGCGCCGGACGTCACGCTGGAAATGAGCCCCGCGTTCATCAACCACGTCGGCGCGGAGTTCCTGGATCACCGTACCAGCGATGGCCCCAACATCCTGCTCGCCCGCAGCTATGGGGACCACGGCATCTACCACTCCACCGATATGGGAGAGACGTGGACGAGGATACCGACGCCCGGCGAGAACTATCCGAGGGGGTTTGTCACGGGCGAGGGCTGCGTGCTGCTGTGGAACGGGCACCAACTGCACTTGCGGACGTTGCGAGGGAAGCTGTTGGCGACCCAGCCGGACGCGCCGTGGCCCTGGCTGGGGAGTTGGGGGATAGGGCAGGCCGGCAGTACGATCATGTATGCCGAATACAGCGTCTTCCAGGCGAAGGAGTTGCGGGTGTTCCGGTCCGGGGACGGCGGGCGCATGTGGTCGGTGGTCTTCCGGCAGACGACGGACATGTCCGACAATCCACAGATCCGGCACTTCCATCTGGTGCAGCCCGACCCGTACTATCCGAACCACTGGTATCTTTCCTCCGGGGACCTGCCCAAGGAGAGCCGGGTGTGGAGGTCAGTAGACGACGGGCGGACGTGGGTCGAAGTCACCGATCCTGAGGCGGTGAAGGCCGGGCACGAAGGGTTGCACCGGTTCACGGCCACGGTATTCACCCCGGACTGCATCTACTGGGCCACCGACGACCTCGTCAGGAGCACTCAAGCTAAGGTGGTGCGAGCCACGCGGGGGACGCCGCTGCACCTGGAGGTGCTGGGGCCTGCGGGCGATGAGTGCATGCGCAACGCGGTGGTTACGGACCATGGGATCATCTTTATCTCCGAGCACTCGGTTGGGCGGAGCCCCGGGGCGCGGGTGTACGTGCTCACTCCGGATCAGCGGATCCTGCAGGTGGGCACGCTCACACGCCACAACAAGATGGTTCGTCCGGAGGCCGTCACGACATCTCTCAGCAGCAGATCCGCGAGTAGGGACCAGTTCTTCACCTGGGGATGTGGTGAGTTGTTTACTATCAAGACCGAGCTGTACCGATGGGAGTTCCGTAAGCTTCCCGGACCTCACCCGTAACGGGGCCATGGTAGACCGGCGCTGGGGCCGGCGGCACCGTCCGGGTACGCTGCCGACGACCCTTACCGCACCACGGGCACTTTCTTCCAGCCTTGTCCTTCGGTGAACTCGCGCACGGTGAAGCACCAGATCACGAGCTTTTTACCAGCCAGGTTATCGCCTCTTCGAAGGAGGTTGATGCGGGCGGGAGTGGTGGGGACGGAATCAATCCGCATCTAGACCGCGGTGCGGGTGTGTTGCCGATGGGCCTGCAGGCACGGTATACTGGTGAGAGGAGCGAAATGAGCATCGTGGGACCGATGTTGGGCGAAGGTGCGGCAGGGCTGGCTCCCCAGGCAGGCGGGGGGCGGCGATACCACGCGTGGTGCCCCATCGGGGGGGGCCGCAGGGAAGTGGAGGGTGCGCATGGCGCAGCCGGAGTATGACCTAGACCTGTTCCTGGCGCTGAACGAAGAGTATCGGAGCAAGCCTATCGTGCCGCAGCCGCGCGGTCTGGACGCGACGTCAGTGGCGGAGCGGGGCCAGGCGCGGGCAGCGGACCTACAGAGGACGCACGCGATCACCGGGAAGCGCGTGCTGGAGATCGGGTGCGGGAGGGGCGAGGTGGCCAACGCGTGCGCGAGGGGGTACGGGTGTGACGCCCACGGGGTGGACATCGTACGGTACAAGGAGTGGGAGGAGTGGGGTGAAGGGGGGCCGTCGCTTCACGTGCTTGACATTTCGCAGGAGGACTACACCGCCCTGGGGCAGTTCGACTTCATCTACTCCTACTCGGTCTGGGAGCACATGCGACACCCTTTCTCGGCGTTGCGGGCGGCCGGGGAGTTGCTGGCGCCCGGGGGCGTGTTCCTCCTCTACACCAATCTCTACCGCGGTCCGAGCGCCTCGCATCGGTACAGGGAGGTGTTCTTCCCCTGGCCGCACCTGCTGTTTCCGGACAGCGTGTTCAAGCAGTTCTACCGGCACATCGGTCTCGCGCCCCGGGGGGCCGACTGGGTGAACAGGCTGACCGCGGCGGAGTATCTACTCTACGTGGAACTGTTGGGGTTGAAGGTGGACAACCTGAGGTACACGGTCAAGCCGATTGACGAGGACCTGTACCGACGGTGCGAGGACGTCCTGGGGCGATACCCCAGGTTCGATCTGGAGCGGGACTTCATGCACCTGCTGCTTTCCCACGCGGACGGCGAGACGCGGTCGGCCGGAGCCGCGGGGAGGGCCGCGCGTGGGGGGAGGTCGGCGGCGAAGGCGCCCGGTGCGCCCACTCGGGGAATGGCGGTGAAGTTTGCGGACCCGCTGGAGGGCCACGTGAGCCGCTGGCATGCGCGCGCGACCACGGTGCTGACGCGGGAGGGCAGCGGGGTGCGGTGCAGCATCGTCGGCGGGACGGATACCTCGGCGGGCCAGTACGGCGGCGTCCGGTTTCCGGTGGATCGGTTTCAGGGGGTGCGTCTGGACGTGACCTTTCAGGGCGCAGAGGCGATCCGGGCGATGTACGTGGACGGGTACGACGCGTCCGGACGGCGGGTGATGCGGTGGGAGTGGCAAGTGGGGCACACCGGCGCGCCGGGGCGCCGGGAAACCCACACCTTCGTGCCCGGCCGGGCGGCCGGGCTGTTCCGCTGGATCGCGGGGGAGGATCCCGCGGCGGTCAAAGAGGTAGATCTCTTTCTGCTGATTGCGCCCGGAGGCAGGGCGGGGTTTGTCCTCCACACGGCGCACGTGCTGCACTAGTACGGCAGGGGCCAGCCAGGTGGTAAAGGAAGCGGGCATGGGAAGGGTCGTGGCGGCGGCGGTGGTGCTGGTGGCGCTGAGCGCGGCGGCGGCAGTGGAGGAAGGATCGCCGCTCTGCTCGTTCCGCGTCACGAGCCTTGTCGCGCTGAGCCTGGACGTCTACCCGATGCTCATGAACGGGAAAGGCCTGGATTTCCTCGACCATCGAGTGAGTAATGGGCAGAACGTACTGCTGGTGCGGAGTTGGGCCGACCGTACCGTGTACACCTCCCGCGACATGGGCCGGTCCTGGAGACCTCTTCCGAACTCCGCGGGACGGCGGTGGTACAAGGGCTTTGTGACGGAGGAGGGGAACGTCCTGCTTTGGGACGAGAAACAAATGGAGCTGGTGGACCCAAAGGGGAACGTGCTGGGGACGCAGCCGGACACTCCCCGTGCGTGGCACGGGAGCTGGGGGATCGGGCAGTCGGGCAAGACCATCTTGTGGGCCGAATACGGTGTGGCGGAGGCCACGGAGCTGCGGGTGTTTCGGTCGCCGGACGGCGGCCGCACGTGGGGGGAGGCGTTTCGTCAAAGGACGAACTTCTCTGCCGCTCCTCAGATCCGCCACTTCCACGTGGTGCAGCCGGACCCGTATCGCCCGGGGTGCTGGTATCTGGCCTCGGGAGACACTCCCGAGCAGAGCAAGGTGTGGCTGTCGAAGGACGACGGGCGCACGTGGGCGGAGGTGACAGACCCGGCCGTGATGGGGACGGCGCGACAGCGACTGCATCGGTTTACGACCGTGGTGTTCACGAAGGACTACCTCTATTGGGCCACGGACGACCTGATGGAGGGGCGGAAGGCGGCGGTGGTGAGAACGAAGCGCAGCGAGCCGCTGCACCTGGAGATGATGGGGCAGGTGGGGAGTGAAGCGATCCGCAATCTGACGGCTACTCCCTATGGCCTGGTGGCGATCTCGGAGGCGAAGAAGGGTGGGGCCGGGGTGAACGTCTTCCTCTTCACCCCGGAGGCGCGCGTGGTTCCGGTAGGGACGATCGCGCGCGCGCCGGGCGGGCCGTCTCAGACCGGCTTCACGTACTCCCTGGGCAGCAAGGAGGCAGTGGAGGACACATTCTTCACCTATGCGGAGGGCACGGCCATCGGGGTCCGCAGCAACGCGCTGCTCTGGCGCTTGCGGCCTTCGGGGAAGGCAGGCGCCGATCGGCCGCCTCCTCCGGGCTGAGAACAGGCGCGGCTAGGCGGGTGCGAAGTCGGCCGCGTGAAGGACGAATCCCGCGTGCAGGCCGGGCACGAGGCGGAGGAAGACGTGGAGGCGCTCCACCTTCTCCGGGCGGGCGCACTGCTTGGCCGAGAACGGGCCGCAGGGGGCGCCAGGTACGAGGACGTAGGACTGGGGCGCGGGGTTGGGGGAGGCGGAGGCGCTCACTCGCCACTCCCATCGGAGGAGAGTCTGGCCGGCAGCATCGCAGCCGTCTACGAAGACGGCGGCGATGCCCTGGGGGTTGAGGAACGTCAGACGCAGGCGAAGCGCCCACAGCCCGGCCACCGGCAGGGAGACACCACCGTACTGGCTGCCGGAGGCGTCCTGGCCGGGGGCGACCTCACATTTCAGCCCGTCGGGGGTGCGGGTGAGAGCGACCGTGGTGCGGAGGTTCCAGTGGGTCGCGTAGCACGTGGGCGGTTCGTCCAGCGAGACGAGGGTAGAGGTAGGTGGAGAAGGTGAGGCGCTGGCGTCCGGCGCCGCTCCCAGGGGGCCGAGGCCGCCGGCGCAGGGGGCGGTCTTGACCGCATAGCCGTCCCAGTACGCGGTCAGATAATCCCATTGGAGCGACTCCGCGTTCTGCTGCGCTTCCTCGGACAGGGCGCGGGTTTTCAACACGTTCAGGGCCTGGAGCATGTGGTTGATCTCAGCCGCGCTCCGAGCGGAGGCGCGAATGCCGGCCTCGACTTCGGCGTATCCGGCGGTAAGTTCCCGCTGCATGTCCGCGAGGCGACGGGGCTTGGGCTTCCACAGGTGGATCTGGCGGAACCCAAAGGCGTGGAAGAGGCCGAGATAGTAGCTCCAGGGGCGGTAGTAGATCCCTTTCACCTCCTGCCAGTCCTTCGGCGGGAGGAGCGTGACGCCCGCCTGGAAGGCGTGCTCTTCCTTCAGCAACTGGCGCAGCGACTCACCGTTGGGTATGGAGAAGAGCACGAGGCCGTTGTCCGCGAGAACGGTGTGGAGGTGGTGGAGGAGGCGGCTGACGTCGGGAACGTGCTCGAAGAGGCAGTTGCAGGTAGCGAGGTGGATGTCCCGAGGGAGGGCCTGGAGGGTAGGCGAGGCGAGGAAGTCGCCGAGCAGGAGGTGGATGTCCCCCGGCTCGCCCTGGGCGTTGAGGACTCCGAGCCGGTAGAACGACGGACTCAGTTCCACGCCCCACGCGCTGGCCCCGTGCTTGGCCGCCATGATGGGGAAGCCAGCATAGGCGGTGCCGACGTCCAGGACGCGTGCGCCGGCGAAGCGGAATCTGCTCTTCTCTTCGATGGCCACGATGAGGCGCTCCGCCCGCTCGCGGTTGCTGACGGCGAAGTCAAGATGCTGCCGACTTGCGCCCGTCGGGTTGTCACCATACTTGACCTTGAGGGCGGCGATCAGATCCTGCTCCATCAGAGTCTCCCACGAAGACGCGGTGGCGACCCGGGTGGAACGGCGACGCACACACTCATGGGGCGTGCACCTCCACCTTGTCCACCGCGAAGGCGGTCTTGGCGCCTGGGGTGATGAGCATGAAGATGTGCACCGCCCGTACCAGGGAGGGGTCTCCGCCGCCTTCCGCGACGAAACCGCCGGCACTCCGGCGAGGCGTGAACTGGTAGGTAGCCCGGCTGGGCAGCGGATGGCTTGCATTCGCGCGTCGGGTCCAGCGTAGCAGGCGCTTGCCGGAGGCGTCATAGCCGTCCACAAAGACGGTCGCCGTGCTCTTGGGGGTAAGGAAGCTCAACTGCAGTTGGAGCGACTTCAGCCCGGTGACGGGGAACGCGATTCCTCCGTATTGCCCGGCAGAGGTGTCGGAACTGCCCACGATGTCGCAGCGGATTCCCGTGCCCTGGCGCTTCAACACGACGTCGGCGCGGAGGGTCCAGCGGCTGCGATATTGGTCGAGGGGATCGAGGAAGGTGATCGTCCCGGAGGTCGGCGGGGCCGGAGGTGTGCCGGTGGGTCCAGGCTTGGGGGCGGGGGAGGCGGTGGTTGCGGAGCCATCCGGCGTTCTGCTCTTCTGGAGGAGGGAGACACGGGTGGCGAAGGTGAGCACCTTGCTCGGCTGAACGGAGGTGAAGCAGAGGGTTGGGATAGGCTCGAGCTTGTTGAAGTCGGGGGAGTACCATCCCTGGTAGTAGGGCTCCTTCTGTCCGGTGATGACGTGCCACTCCCCGACGGGGGCGAGCTGATCGAGGAGACAGAAGTCGCCGTTGGGGGCGGTCAACTGGAGGCGGCTGGAGCCAACCTGCTCGACCTTGAGGCCGGGGGCGACGTGGAAGAGCTGGGTGTAGGTGTGAGGCTTGCCGTCGGTGGATTCGAGGGCATCGGTGAGCCACACGGAGGTGGGGGAGACGAACTCGAAGGTGCGGGTGTGATTGGCCTGGGGGAGTTGGTGGCGGGCCGCAACCCAATCGCCAATGTCGTTCCGGCCGTAGTCCACCAGGGTGATCGGGTTGAGTCCGAAGTCCGCCTCATCCACAAGCACGCCGTTGTGGGCGCGGGCGCTGCGCATATACCTGCGTTCCGGGGTCTTCTCTTCGTAGTTGTACTTGCCCGAGTCCACAATCCAGTCGCGGCCCAAGCCATAGAGGGTGAAAGAGAGGGCGTCGTAGTGGAAGTGGGCGAACTGGAAGGAGTTGCATTTGAAGAGGGCGTGGGTGTCGGGACGGGGATTGTCGGTGCCCGGGTTGTAGGCGGTGAAGACGGCGTATCCCGCGGCGAAACTGAGGAGGAAATGGGCGCCGTCGGGGCGCGGGTCAGGAGCAGTGGAGTCGGCGACGGCGGGCAACGGGCCTCTGAAGTCGGAGCTGAGGGCCGCGCGCCAGCCATTCACGCGCACGGTGTCGGAGTCGCCGACCGTGGGCACCGTGTTGTCGCCGCGCACGAGATAGGGCCAGACGGCGGCGGCCCGGCTGACCCCATCAGTGAGGGTCTGAGGGACGGTCTGGCCATTGGCGCGAAGGAACCCGACGACCTCGGCGAGCTTGTCGAGCACCAGCCAATGGTAGGAGGGGGACTGCTCCAGATGGAAGCCCTCGGGACTGAAGTCGTCGTGGGTGTAGGCCTGCAGGCGCCGGAACGCGGTGTCCCGCCAGTGTGGAGCATCTCGGAACTCGGGGAAGGTCATGGCGGCGGCGAGGAGCGCTCCGTCCATCTCGAGGCCGTGGTTGGACCCGACGGGGTAGTTAGCGTCGTCGGCGAGGTAGCAGGCGTGCTGGTAGACAGAGGCCAGCAGCAGATGCAATGGGTCGGCCGCGAGCGGGTGCGCGGTCCGGGAGGCCTCCCAAGACCAGCAGAAGAGGCGGAGCCGCTTCGCGACGGGATGCTCCTTCCAGGCCATCTCCGAACGGCCGGGGGGGGTGGAGTTGCGCCGGATCCAGTCGTCAATGATCCGCCGGGACAACTGGAGACTGGCGTCGTCCGAGGTGGCGAGGCCCACGGCGATGAGCGGCTGGACCCACTCGAGCGAGTGCCGATACATGTCCCAGGTTCGGTCCCTGGTGGCGTCGGCATCCCATGGCGGCGGCACCCCGACCTTCTCCCATCGGTACGCGGCACTCGGGCGAAACTCCCCTTGCCGGAGGCGCCGAACGGCCTCCAGTGCGCCGGAGGAGGCGGTTGGTTTGAGAGGAAAGGCGTAGGTGTCGGCGAGCTGCGGTTTGGTGCGCCAGTATTCGGGCGTCACCGCGGCGGGAGTGGCCAGCACGTCGCCCAGATGCCCGGCGAGGGCGAGGGGATCCACCTGCTGGTAGCTGGGGACGGCCCCCGCGGGCAACGGCCGGGCCAACAGCAGTCCGAAGGCGAGTGTGAGGAGGAGAAGGCGCCTCCCCCGCGCGGGGAGCGGGCCGTGGCTATCACGCCCCATCTATGAATGCTCCTATCCCGGGCCGACGATCAGGGGCCTTCCGAGTAGAAGACGTGGGTCCTACCGCGCGCGGCGATAGGACCTCGTCTCTCTTCACCTCGTTGACTTACTTACCCACCTCGAGTTTGTGCAGAGTGAAACCCGTGTCCGCGCCCGGGTTGATGCGCACGAATACGTCCACCCGGGTCACGCGGTCCGCCTTATCATTCTTGCTCGCATGGAAGAAGCCTGAACCCTTACCCGGCACGAGCACGTAGGTGTTCGCGCCCTCGGGGATCTCCCGCCCCTTGGTAGCCCGCCACTCCCAGCGAACGACCGGCTTGGTCTTGGGGCCGGTGTACCCGTCTACAAAAAGGATGGCGATGCCCTGCGGATTCTTGAACGACAGGTCGAGCTTCAATGCTTTCGGCGGAGCCGGAACGGGAATGGCCACTCCACCGTAGATGCCCTTATCACTGGCCTCCCCACCCACCAGATCACAGACCAGGCCGTCGCTGCCCAATTCAAGGTTGCTGCTCTTGGTGCGCAGGGTCCAGCCACTCTTGTAGTTGTTTGCCGACCCAGAGAAAGTGACGGGGGCGAAGGTGTACGCGGACACATCCGGTGGCGGGTACTGATCGCCGGTCCGGGCGGAGGTGGCACCGCGGTCGCTGACATTCGACGGGGGCGTCGTCGTCTGCGGGCCGCCGCAGCCGGCCAACCATACGACCAAGGTCAGGAGCAGAAACGCTCCCACGATTCCTCTACTCCATGTTCGAGTTTGCGTCTGCTTCGGGATCATATCATTGCCTCCTAGCAATTGCCGACCCAGGCCGTACTGGGATCCCCAGGACTCGCCCGGCGCGTCTTGGCCCGACTATTCACGGCGTCGAAGCGCCCGGAGGCGCCCCTCCGTCTGGCTACACCATCACTCTTCTCCGGGGGGGGGACCGCCTCCTGCCGCGCGCCTCATGGGCGCGGAGGCGGAGTGGTACCGCGGGCGGCTCCACTCAGCCGCGAGCGCACGTTCGTCTGAGCTAGGCCGGGGCGATATCCGCGCGATGGAGGAGGAACCCGGCGCGGGCGCCGGGCGCGAGCCGGATGAACACATGGAGGCTCGCCACTTCCTCCGGCGTGGTGCACTGTTTCGCGATGAAGCCGCCGGAGGACACGCCGGGCAGGAGCACGTAGGTCTGGGGGCCGGGCCCGGGGCGCCCGGAGACACTCGCGTCCCACTCCCAGCGCAGCGCGGTCTGCCCCACGGCGGTGTAGCCGTATACGAAGATGGAGTCTATCACCTCGGGGTTCAGGAAGGTCAACTGCAGGCGCGCGGCCCACAGGCCGGCAGCCCGCAGCGCGACGCCGCCATACTGGCCGGCGGATACGTCGGTAGTCCCGGCGACCTTACACTTAAGCCCTTCCTCGCCGCACGCGAGGGTGACGGTGGAGCGGAGGTTCCACCGGGTGCGGTACGGCCCGAGTGGCTCCGTGAGCGGGAGGCGCGTCGACAGGGGCTGGCCGAGAGGGGAACCACCGGCGCGCTCTCGGAGGTGGATCCCGCCCGAACAGGGCGCGTTCTTGACAGCATAGCCCTCCCAGTATGCGGTGACATAGTCCCGCTGGAACCGATCTGGAGTCGCATGCCGCGCCTCCGTGCGCACGCGCTCCCTCAAGTTGTCCAGGGCGCGGAGCATCGCCTGGACCTCCTCCGGGGGGCTATCGGAGGCGCGGAGGCGCTTGGCGAGGTCGTCGTACCCGGCGGTCAGTTCCCGCGTCATCTCCTCGAGCGGCTTCGAGTGGGGATTCCACAGGTTCACCTCGCGGAAGCCGAAGGCGTGGAACAGGCCGAGGTAGTAGCTCCAGGGGCGGTAGTAGATGCCCTCCGTCTCTTGCCAGTGTTCCGGCGGCAGCAGCGTGAGTCCGGGCTGGAACTTGTGCCCCTCCTCGAGCAGGCTCTGAAGGGCCTCCCCGTTCGGTATCTTGAACAGGACGATCCCGCCGTCGGCGAGGAGGACGTGCAGGTGCTGGAGCAGGCGGCCGACGTCGGCGACATGCTCGAACAGGCAATTGCAGACCGCGAGGCTGAAGTCACGGGGCAAGTGCTGGAGGACCTCGGCGGAGAGCATGTCTCCCTGGAGCACGTGGATATCGCCCGGCTCGTCCTTGGCGTTCAGCACTCCGCACCGGTAGAACCCCGGGTCTAGTTCGACGCCCCAGGCGCTGGCGCCGCGCTGGGCGGCCGTGATGACGACGCCGGCGTAGGCGCAGCCGACGTCGAGCACCCGCGCGCCCGCGAACTGGAACCCGATTCTCTGCTCGACCCCCTCGATCAGCCGCCGAGCGCGCTCGCGGTTGCTCATGGCGAACTCGAGGTGGCGCTGGCTGACGCCGGTCGGGTTGTCGCCGTATTTCGTCTTCAGCAGACCAAGCAGGTCCTGCTCCACCCGTCTCTCCTCGTCCGGTACGTCCGAGATGGGGCACCCGGAGGCGCCCCTCCGTTCGGCTATAGGATCACTTCCTCCGCGGCGAGGCCGCTTCCTACGACGCGCGCCTCTGCGGGCGGCTCAGGCGGGGCCAGACCGGGGCGGGCGCGGGCCGCGTCTCCGAGAGAGGCCATGTAGTTGAAGCGGTCGGCGGAGTAGCAGCGGACGCCGGCGGCCTGACAGTGAGCGAAGAACTCCTCCCCCTGACCACGGGCCAGCGCGGCGATAGGCACGCGGTCGAACGTGGCGCGAGAGGCGGTAAGGGCGGAAGGGAGCACGGAGGCCTCGTGGCGATGCATCTTCTCGGGGTGGCAGAGGAGGGGAACCTCCTGGGAGGGGGGACGCGCGTGGAAGGCACCCTTGCCGACGATGTCGGCATCGGTGTACTCCCGGGCGCGCATGAGATCGGAGAGGAAGCGCGGACCGTACTGGTCGCCCGGGGACAAGAGGGTCACGTACGCGCCCGCGCTGGCACGAAGGGCGCGTTCGAGGCACTCGCCGGGGTCGAGGCCCTCGGGGACACGCAGCGCCCTGGCCACGGCCGGCGGGAGGCCGAGTGCGCCAAAGCGCCCCTCGACGGCCGCGGCCTCCACGGCCGGGCCGAGCGGCACGAGGGTAAGCTCCTTGGCGGGGTAGTCCTGGGCGGCGAAGCTCTCGATGACCGCCTCCGCCTGTGCGAGGGTGGCCACAACCGCGAGGGCGGAGACGAGGGGCCGCTTGCCTTCACGCACGAACTCCTCCATCCCCAGGGCGTGAAGCACCTCGTCCAGGCGATGGCTGTAGGTGTGCTCGGTGAGGATCTTGCGCTGGGCGAGGTGGACGGTGCGCTCCCGCAGGTCGTCATCGCCGAGATAGGCCTCGATCCAGCGAACCGTTTCCTCCGGGGTCTCGGGCATGGGCACGAGGTCGCGGCCGAGCAGGTTCTCGATGCCGCGGGCGTAGCCGCTGATGACGGCGGAGCCGGCCATCAGTCCCTCGAACACGCGGCAGGAGCACATGGTGGGGGACTCGATGACGGAGTTGACGTTCAGGGAAACCCGGTAGAGCTTCATGATCGCGAGGGCCTCTTCGTAGGAAAGGCTGCCGACGATCTGCGGGCGGTACTCTTCCGGGTAGATGTAGGAATCCGTCTTATGCCAGAACAGCATGCGGTCGTAGATATGCGCGCCGTAGGCGAGGGCCGGGCGGAGGATGGTTTCCATCTGGAGGACGCGCTCGGGGTGCTTCCGCGCGTACCAGGTACCGGCGAAGTTGATGTCATAGATGCGGCCGACGGGAGAGGCGATCGGATTGTGCACCCACGGTTGCGCGGCGAAGGCGAGCACTCCGAGGCGGGCGTGGCCGCAGTCCTCGCGGTACTGGGGAAGGCAATCCGAGTCGGTGGTGAAGACGTAGTCGCAGAGCTTGGCGGCGTTGACGAAGTGGGGGTAGTTGGGCGGGTCCTCGCGGTTCCAGAAGACGGTCGGAACGCCGTGCTTGCGGCACCAGGCGAGCAGCTCCTTGAAAGCGGCGGAGGGCTCCTGGGGGACGCCCTTCACGACTTTCTGGAGGTGGAAGCGCCAGGTTTCGCCATTGCCCCGCCAGGCGGAGTCCACGAACAGGAAGCTCGGCTTGGCCCGGGCGAGCACCTCCTTCCAGTTGTCCGGCGTGAACTGCACCAGTTGGCACTCGTGGCGCCAACACGGCTCGAACACGTCGTCCATGATGGTCCCGACCACCAGGTTGGGGCGGCGCACCATCGGCGGTGGGGCGACGGCCTTGGGAGGCGGCGGGAGGCAGAGGCCGGGGGCGCGCGGCGGGATAGACACGCGACGGGGCTCCTGGGGCGTCACCGGTTGTCCGGGACTTCTGGGCCTGGTAACAGGAGCGACCGCACGGCCGGCTTGACCGAGGGTTTCGATCACTTGCTGGAGGCGATGGCCGTAGGTGTGAGCGGACATGACGGCGCGGACACCGCGGTCGGCCACCTCCTCGCGATAGGCGTCGTCCTCGAACAGTCGCCTGAGCAAGAGGTCTGTCTCCTCCGGGGTACGGGCCATCGGGACGACGTCGCTTCCCAGCATGGCCTCGATGCCGAGCGCGTAGGCGCTGACTACGGGAGTGCCGCAGGCGAGCAGCTCGAAGACGCGCCGGGAGAACATGGTGGGGGAGTCGGTCACGGAGTTAATGTTGAGGAAGACCTTGTACTGGCGGTAGACGGCGAGCATCTCTTCGTAGGGGACTCCCCCGACCAAGTGCGAGTGGAACTCCGGAGGCCACTGGTAGAGTTCGGACTGCACCGTGCGCCCGAAGTTGCGATCGTAGATATGCACGCCGTGCTTGAGTGCGGGCCGGAGCACGATCTCCGCGCCGCTGCGCCTCTCGCCGTGGCCTTCGAGGTACCACGAGCCGGCGAAGGCGAGGTCGTACTTGCGGCCCCCCGCGACGGCTTGCGGATTGTGAACCATGGGCTGGGCAGCGAAGGCGAGGCTGTAGACGCGGTCGTGACCGAGGGCCTCGCGGTACCGCGGGAGGCAGTTGGCATCGGTGGTAAAGACGAAGTCAAAGAGCCGCGCGGCTTCCATGAAGTAGGCGTTGTGAACCGGATCTTCCTTGTTCCAGAAGACGGTGGGGACGCCGTGGTCCGAACACCAGCGCACGAGTTCCGTGAGACGAGGGTAGGGCTGGCGCCGGTTATACTCGACGAGAGGTCCCCAGAGGTGGTCGTTGCCGCGCCACGCGGACTCGACGAAGAGGAAGTCCGGAGGCTGGGCCGCGAAGAGGTCGCGCCAGGTGTCCGGGGTGAGCTTCATGAGGTCGCACTCGTACCGGTAGCACAGCCAGGAGAACTCGTCGAGGATGGCGGCGACGTGGAGGTCGAGGCCGCGGACCGGGCCGTCCGGGAGGGTGAGCTTCGGAGGCGGCGGCAACTGCAGGGCGGGGGCCTTCACCTCGACGGGAGCGGGGGCGGCCGGAACAGGGGACGGCGCCGGTCCGGCGGCCGGCGTGAGAGCGGGAGGCGTGGGCGGGCGCAGGAGGGCGGGCGAGACGCCGCCGGTGGCCCCGACCTGTCGGAGGCGTGCGAGGATGGCAGTCGAGACGGGCGCCACGGGGGAGCGGCGGCTGATCGGCTCGGGCTCGGGGGTGAGGGGGCGGGGGAGAGGAGCCTGCCGCGGCTCGGGCTTGGCGCGGCGATTCCGGAGTCGCCGGCGGAGACCCGCTACCAGCAACGCGAGGATACGATACGGAAGGAGCACGAGCCGGTACGGGCGCTGGGCGGCACGCACGATGAGCAGGCCGATACGGTAGCTGGTGGCGTCTTCCATCAGGGCGACCCGGCGTGCGAGGAAGCGGACTGCTTGGTTTCTCTCGCTCAAGGCGTGGCGGAGGCGCTGTTCCAGCGCGACCCAGGCAGTCAAGTCCTGTCGGAGCAGGTCTCGCTCTCGAGCCAAGTCCTGCGCCGCCGGTTCGGCCTCGCCCAAGATGGCGGCGAGGGCCTCGCGCTGCTGCCGGATTTCAGAGATCAGGTTCTCGGCCGCGGTGAGCGCGGTCTGGGCCTGGGCGCGCGACTGTTCTGCGGCGGCGAGGCGAGTTTCCAGGTCCTGCAAGGCGGCGGCATGCTTGCGCTCAGTCGCCCGCATCTGCCGCCCCCACTCCTGCTCGCGATTCCCGCTCTCCTGCATGGCCGCGGTAAGGCGGGCCGTGAACTCGCGCTGCGTCTCGGCCTGACGGCTCTCGGCGGCGTCGAGCTTCTGCAGCCACTCCTGAGCGAGGGCGGCGGCGCGCTGGTCGGCCTCGGCCAGGCGGGCCTGCCACTGGGCGGCCTCGGCCGCGGCCTGCTGTGCGAGGGCGGCCTGCGCTTGCTCGGCAGCGGCGAGGCGCCCCTGCCACTCTCCCTCCGCTCGGGCACGCTCGGCCTCGGCCGCGTCCAGCTTCTGGAGCCACTCCTGAGCGAGGGCGGCGGCGCGCTGGTCGGTCTCGGCCAGGCGGGCCTGCCACTCGGCGGCCTCGGCGGTGGCCTGCCGGGCGAGCGCGGCCTGCGCGTCTGCGGCGGAGCGGAGCTCGGCCTGGAGTTGCTGTTCGCGGGTGCGGAGGCGATCTGCCTGGTGCAGCAGGCGGGCCTGCTCTTCCTGCAGGGAGGCAAGGTGCGCGCGGAGTTCCACTTCGACGGCGGCGCGCTGACCTTCGGCGGTGGTGAGGCGCTGCTGCCACTCTCCGTCCGCTCGGGCACGCTCGGCCTCGGCCGCGTCGAGCTTACGGAGCCACTCCTGGGCAAGGGCGGCGGCCTGCTGGTCGGCCTGGGCCAGGCGGGCCTGCCAGTCGGCGGCTTCGGCCGCGGCCTGCTGCTGCAGGTTCACCCGCGCCTGCTCCGCTGCGGCGAGGCGGGCCTGCCCGTCCTGGGCCTCCTGAGCCCGCTTCTGCTCGACCTCTGCGAGGCGGCGAGCCAGCTCCTTCTCGAAACCGGCCCCCTCCCGCTGGAGGGCGGAGAGCTGTTTGCGCATCTCCTCCGCTGTGCCCGTGAGCTCGGCCTGCGCCTCCTTGCGTTTGTTGAGTTGATCGGTGAGATTCGTTCGCTCGGTTTCGTAGAACTCGATGAGCGCCAGATAGCGCTGCTCGGAGGCGGCGAAGGCCCGGTCAGAGAACTTCAGCCAGGCCGTGAGGCGGGCGGGATCGGCGGGAGCGGCCGGAGAGACCTTGCGCGCGACGATCCCGATCACCGGAACCGGGGTGCCCGAGCCGACGAAGGTGTGGATCAACTCCATGGCTTCGGGAAGGAATCCGTCGCCGAGGGCGTCGAGGAGGGTGGTGAGGTAGAAGGTAGTCTTGTGGTCGGGGTGGGGATGGACGCCGAAGGGGACGGTGGCGATGAAGAGCCCGTCTTCGGCCAGCAATTCGTGGGCGCGGCGGGCGAGACGGGCGGGTTGAACGAGGTGCTCCATGACTTCGCCGGCGATGACGGTGTCGAAGCGACCCAGCTCGAGGTCGGCGGTGAAGACGTCGCCCTGGACGAACCAGACCTTTGACTGCACGGCCTTTGGTTCATCGGCAAGCGTGGCCGTGGCCTGTTCTATCACCTGGGGTTCGATATCAATGCCAACGACCTCGAAGCCTTCGCGGCCGAGAAGAATAGAGACGATGCCCTGGGAGCAGCCGATGTCGAGGACGCGCGGGCCACGCACCTGACGGCAGGTCCAGTGCACCCGACTGCGCAGGTGGCGCTGGAACACCGCGGTGAGGGCGGCGCCCGCGTAGACGTCGGAGACTCTGTCAGTACCTCTCGTTGGCATGGGCGTTCCTCGCGTTTCTCGCTAGGAGGCGGCTCGGGAGGCGGCCAGATAGGCCTCCGCGACTTCGGCAGGCGGGCCGTCGAGTTTGACCTGTCCGTGGTCCAACCACAGGGCGCGGGTGCACGGGGCGCGAAGCACCCCGATGTTGTGCGTCGCGAAGACCACGGTCTTGCGGTCGTGGCTGAGCTGGTCGAAGATGCTGCCGACGCGGGACCGGAACTTCTCATCGCCGGCGCCGATGGCTTCATCTATGAGGAGCACGTCGGGATCGGCATGAATGGCGATGGAGAAGCCGAGGCGGGCGCGCATGCCGGAGGAGTAGGTGGCGACGGGAGCGTCAATGAAGTCGCCCAGGCCGGCCATGTCAATGATGGCGCCGAGGCGGTCTTCGATGTCGCGGCGGGAGAGCCCGAGGAGAGTGGCGTTCTTGCGGATATTCTCGCGGCCGGGGCGGCGGAGGTCGAAGCCGGCGCCGAGGGAGAGGAGGGTGGCGACGGTGCCACGGGTGCGGACCTCCCCGCGGTCGGCGGCGTAGATGCCGGCGATGACGCGCAAGAGGGTGCTCTTGCCGGCGCCGTTGGGGCCGACGACGCCGAGGATCTCGCCCTCCGGCACGGATAGGGTGAGGCCGCGCAGCGCCCAGAACTCCCGGGCTTTTCGCTGGCGATGGGGACGGAGGGCGGCGGAAAGGGCGGAGAGGGCCGCGCCGCGCAGGGTGAGGCGCTGGCGGTAGTAGCGGACCTCGAACTTGAGCCAGACGTCGTCGAGTGCGATGGCCGGCGCCACCAGCGGGGGCGCGGAGGCGGCGGGGGAGTGGGGCGCCGGGCTAGACATACTTGCTCACCTGCTTCTCGGCACGGGAGAAGACCAGCAGACCCAGGAGAAGAGCGCCTAGGCCGGTCAGCAGGGACTGGAGGGCAAAGCCCTTTGCGGGCAAGACCGTCATGTAGCCTTCCACCCAGGGATGGCCTTTGAACACGGCGTACTCATAGGTCTGCATGACGGCGGTCATAGGGTTGATGGCATACCAGCACTCCGCGAGCCGGTTGCCGGCGATCTTGTCCCTCGCCTCCGAGAGCATATAGAGCACCGGGGAGAGGTAGAACCAGAGGCGCATGCCCACGTCTATGAAGTTGGCGATGTCGGCAAAGAAGACGCCGACGTAGGCGACGGTAAGGGAGAGCCCGAGCACGAAGAGCGCCTGGAAGGCCACGAAGAAGGGGATCCAGAGCCAGTGGACAGTCGGGACGATGCCGAAGATGCAGCCGATGACGATGGCTCCGAGCCAGGCGCCCACGAAATCGAACAGGCGGGTGGCGACGATGGAGGCCGGGAGGACGGCTTTGGGGAAGGCGATCTCCCGGATGATGCCGGCCTGGCCCTTGAGGACCTGGGCGGACCCGGCGAGGGAGGTGCTGAGGAAGCGGAAGGCGGTCACGCCGATGTAGATGTGGAGCATGAAGTAGAGGGGGCGGTGTCCGAGGACCTTGCCGAAGACGATGAAGTACACCCCCATGAAGAGGAGGGGGTCGAGCAGGGCCCAGACGAATCCGAAGGACTTGGTGCGGTAGTTGGTGGTTAGCTGGAACGCGATGAAGTGCCTCAGGACGGCCCGTTTTCGCCAGACATCTGTGACGGTCTTGATCATACGCCGACTGCTCGCAGCAGGCCGCTCCGGTGGCAGGAGTCACGTCTGCCGGCCTCCATCGTCGTGGCCGGCAGTACAGAGAAGTATACCACGTCGGGAGGGGTGGGAACAAGGCGCGGAGGCGGGGGGAAGAGAGGGCGCGGTTTCCTGGTGCGGTGGTGCCGGGACCCAGACTTGAACTGGGGACACCGGGATTTTCAGTCCCGTGCTCTACCAACTGAGCTATCCCGGCACACGGTGCTCTTCGATTGGCCAGCCTGACGGCTGGCGGAGCGGACGGGACTTGAACCCGCGACCTCTGGCTTGACAGGCCAGTGTGCTAACCAACTGCACCACCGCTCCGCGAAAGGGGGAATGGGCGAAACAGGGCTCGAACCTGTGGCCACTTGCGTGTAAAGCAAGCGCTCTACCAACTGAGCTATTCGCCCACGTTTCACCCGCTCTTTTGTTATGCGACCTGGTGGGCGCAGCTGGATTTGAACCAGCGACCCCTTGCGTGTGAAGCAAGTGCTCTCCCGCTGAGCTATGCGCCCGCTCCCCGTGAACCGTTCGCCCGCGGGAGGACTCCGGCGGGAAGCGTGGTAGCCCCACGGGAATTCGAATCCCGGTTTTCGGCTTGAAGGGCCGACGTCCTAGGCCTCTAGACGATGGGGCCGCGCTTCACCGGTCCTTCAGCGATGGCGATTCTGCCGCACACTGGCATGAGTCCGGCTCACGCTGCGATTCTAACATTCCCGATTCGCCACTGTCAAGCAACGCGGCCTCCGCGCGCCGGCCGTGGAACGCCTGTGACGGCCTTCTCGGGGCCCTGGCGGGGCTCTTGCAATCCCGTCTCATGGAATGTATATTCGTCCTGCCATGGCCACCGACCATCCTGTCGGCCTCAGCCCGGACTGGGCGCTCACGGCGCGGCGCGTCGAGCACCGCCTCGGGCCGCACGTGCCGTACGTGTGGCTGGGCGCGCGGAACGGGCCGGAGCCACTGGTGCCGGAGTTGCATGACGGAATCGAGGTGGGGGTCACCCTCTCGGGCACGGCCGAGCGGCACTTCCAGGGGTACGTGGTGCCCGGCATCCCAGGCGATGTGTGGTTGTGCGCGATGTGGGAGCCACACGGCCGGCGCGTCACCTCGTCGCACGAGGAGAACGTGGTGGTGATCTTCCTCCCGCAGTATCTGGGGGAAGAGCTGCTGGGGGAGATATCGTGGTTGACGGTGTTCGCGGCTCCGCCGGAGCAGCGCCCGCGGGTGACGAGCGAGGGGATGCGGCGGGAGGTGCTGGCGATCGGACAGGAGATGAAGCGGGAGATCTCCTTGCAGAGGCGAGGATGGGAGACCGCGATTCGCCTCGACGTGCTCCGCCTGCTCTTCCTGCTCAGCCGCGACTGGGAGCCGCCCCGCGCGCCGCGGCGACGGACGGCGGTGAACGCGGGCAGCCTGAGCCGCATCATGCCCGCGCTGGGCTTGGTGCACGAGGATGGAGCGCACCGGGTGAGCCTCCCCGAAGCGGCGACCGCGTGCGGACTCAGCCGCTCCCGCTTCTCGCTGGTGTTCCACCAGACGATGGGGCTGAGCTTCAGTCGTTTCTGCTTGCGCGCCCGCTTGGCGGTCGCGGCCCAGACGCTGGCCACCACGGAGTTGTCCACGGAGGACATCGCGGCTCGCATGGGCTTCGTAGACGCGAGCCACTTGCACCGCGCGTTCGCCCGGCATTACGGGTGCACACCGGCCCTCTATCGGCGGCGGACGCGCTCCCCGGAGGGCAACTGGGACCGAGCCTGACGCCCGGTCCCAGTTCGCGTCGCTCCTCCCCTACCCCGCTCGGAAAACCTCGTCCTAAGAGGAGGGTTGATTGGGCCCGGAGGCCCCTAAGGCTTGATGGCGATGCTCATCATCGCCTTGGTCGTTGCCGTCCCGCAGGTCACGCTGGTAGTCGTGTACGCTCCAGCCGTCGCTTTCACTCCCGTGGCGATTCCGAGCCCGCCGCCGTTGCCCGCGGTCACCGTGTTGTCGGTCCGCTCGGCGACGCTGGTCAGGTTGGCATTGGTCCAGGCCGAGAAGTTGGCCGTGCCATTCGCGTCCGGCAAGGAGGTGGCGATCGCCGCCACCACCAGAGTATTGACCACCGTGGTGGTCGCCCCGGGGATGGCGCCGCTGGTGTCGGCCGTGGATTCAGTGCCGCCAGCCGTAACATCCCACGGGCTACCGGAAGTCGTTGCGCCTCGAATGGCGATGGTGCGACCCAGTTGGTGATTGCCTGAGTCGCTCGTGGTCGGCGCGCCCTGCGTCCCATTGTACCGGGACCAGAACACGGTGAGTCGCGTCGCGTTGGAAGCCCCCGCCGTGCCGTAGCTCTGCGGAGAGTTCGTCACCTGGGTCCAGGTCCCGCCGTTCTGGTTCGAGATGGAGATGGCCTGGTTCGCCGTCTCCAGGAACAGTAGCAGAATGTCGTTCGTCGCGATCCCCGCCGGCAGCGCGGGTGTGATCGCCCCGGCGCCGGAGGACACGGATCCGGCGGCGACGTAGGCCGGGGTACCAGCTTGGACGGTGATGTAGTTGGTCTTCGTCTCGCCGTCCGAGCCGGACGCGTTGGTCGCGGTCAGCGTGACGGTGTAGTTGCCCGCGCCATTGTAGGTATGGCTCGGGTTCTGGGCCGTCGAAGTGGTGCTGTCGCCGAAGTCCCACGACCAGGAGGTCGGAGAGCCGGTGGAGGCGTCGGTGAAGCTCACCGCGAGCGGGACGGCGCCCGTGGTGGGCGTGCCGGAGAAGTTGGCCACCGGCGCCCCCGGATAGAGCCACAGGCGAATGCGGCAGACATCCACGGAGACGTCGTAGCTGACGGTGTTGCTGAACTGATCACACCCACACAGGTCTACCCAGATCTCGTTGTTATAGAAGTAAGTGGCCGGATCGGTCGTTTCCCAGATCCAGTCCTGATCGGTGGTGGTCCAGAACCGCCAGGCCGTCTCATAGAAGCTGCCGTCGCTCTTCTTCACCGAGTTGCAGAACGTGGGCTGGTCCGACCGGGTGTTCTTCCACTGGTACTCAACGATCATTTTGTTGATCTGCGAGGGCGTATAGGCCGGCGTCCACTTGTAGCGGACGCAGTAGTTGTAGTCGGTCTGGTTGCAGCGGAACACCATGTAGCTGCTGTTGTCGGTCTGGAGATCGGCCAGCGTTCCCGATTGCAGCGTCACCGGGTGCCACGGAGTTTCCCACGTGGAGGGATAGATGAACGTCTCCTGATAGGCCGTGATGTAGTTGGTCTTGGTATTAGTGTTATTGCCCCCGGAGTTAGTGGCCGTCAGGGCGACCGTATAGTATCCTGCGCCGGAGTAGGTGTGGCTCGGGTTCTGCGCGGTACTGGTGGGACCGTCGCCAAACGTCCAAGACCACGCGGTGGGCGTGTTCGTGGAGGAGTCGGTGAAGCTCACGGCCAACGGGGCCGGGCCACTCGTCGGAGTGCCGGAGAAGTTCGCCACCGGGGCCGGGGGATTGACGGTGATGTAGTTGTTCTTCGCATTCGTGTTGTTGCCGTAGGCGTTGGTCGCCGTCAGCGCGACGGTATAGAGACCCGCGCTCGAATACGTATGGCTCGGATTCTGCACCGTCGAGATGTTGGAGTCACCGAAGGTCCACGACCACGCGGTCGGGCTGTAGGTCGAACTGTCGGTGAAGGTCACCGCCAGCGGGGCCGCTCCCAGGGTCGGGGTGCCGGAGAAGTTCGCCACCGGCAGATTGCCCGCGGTGATGTAATTGTTCTTGGTGTTCGTGTTGTTGCCGTAGGCGTTCGTCGCCGTCAGCGCGACGGTATAAGAACCCGCGCTCGAATACGTATGGCTCGGATTCTGCACCGTCGAGGTGTTCGAGTCACCAAAGGTCCACGACCACGCGCTGGGCGTGTTGGTGGAGGAATCGGTGAAGCTCACCGCGAGGGGCGCCGCGCCGATGGTCGGCGTCCCAGAGAAGTTCGCTACTGGAGCGTTCCCGACAGTGATGTAGTTGTTCTTGGTGTTCGTGTTGCTGCCGTAGGCGTTCGTCGCCGTCAGCGCGACGGTGTAGGAGCCCACGGAGGCATAGGAGTGGCTCGGGTTCTGCACCGTGGAGGTGCTGGAATCTCCAAAGGTCCACGACCACGCGGTGGGCGTGTTGGTGGAGGAGTCGGTGAAGGTGACCGCCAGAGGCGCCGCCCCGGAGGTCGGCGTGCCGGAAAAGCCCGCTACCGGCGGAGTGCCGGCCGTGATGTAGTTGCTCTTGGTTTCGCCGTCCGAGCCGCTGGCATTGGTGGCTGTCAAGGAGACCGTGTAGGTCCCGGCCGCATAGGTGTGACTGGGATTCTGCGCGGTTGACGTACTCGAATCGCCGAAGGTCCACGACCACCCGGTGGGCGTGTTGGTGGAGGAGTCAGTGAAGCTCACCGAGAGGGGTGCTGCGCCGCTCGTGGGCGTTCCGGAGAAGTTCGCCACCGGGGGCGCACCGCCGACCAGGGTGATCGTCGCCCTTGCGCAATCGAGGTAGACGTCGTAGTTGTTGGTGTTGCCGCTCACCGGGCAACCGCAGAGGTCCACGATGATCCAGCGGTCGGTGGACATGTAGGTCGCGGGGGAGGTGGTTTCCCAGGACATCCATTGGTCCGAGGTCCCCCACAATCCTGGACCCCATATATACTCGTACCCGCTCGGCACTTTGGCGATGTGCATGTTGAGGTTGGGAGTGTCGGCGCGGCTTTCGTGGAACCGATACTCGATCTTGATCTTCGTCACCTGCGAGACGTCTTCGTTCGGACGGAACATCAAGCGCAGGTTGAACGTATGTCCGGTCGGGTCGCACGCCAGCCGCATGTAGACGCCGTCGGCCGCGTGCGTATCATCAATCGTGCCCGACACGATCGTCGTCCCGCCGCCAGGCTGCACGTGCGTCGGGTCCGCGTAGTAGACCACCTCGCCCCCGCCTCCGCTTGAGGCCGTGATGTAGTCGTTCTTGGTCTCGCCATCGGAGCCGTAGGCGTTGGTCGCGGTGAGAGTAACGGTGTAGGTTCCCGCGCTATAGGTATGGCTCGGGTTCTGTACCGTGGAGGTAGTAGAGTCTCCGAAGTTCCAGGACCACGCGGTCGGCGTGTTCGTGGAGCTGTCGGTGAAAGTCACGCTTAAGGGCGCGGTCCCACTGACCGGGGCGCCAGAGAAGTTGGCGACCGGGGCGGAACCTCCCGCGCTGGCGGTGATGTAGCTGGCCTTAGTTTCGCCATCAGAGCCATAGGCATTGGCGGCGGTGAGGGTAACCGTGTACGTCCCCGCGCTATACGTATGGCTCGGACTCTGTGCGGTCGAAGTGTTCGCATCGCCGAAGTTCCAGGACCACGCGGTCGGGGAGTTCGTGGAGTTGTCGGTGAAGCTCACCGCCAGCGGAGCGGTCCCCGTCGTCGGCGTGCCGGAGAAGTCCGCCCGCGGCGCGTTGCCGACGGTGATGTAGTTGGTCTTCGTCTCCCCGTCCGAGCCGGAGGCGTTGGTGGCGGTCAGCGTGACGGTGTACGTACCGGCGGCGTAGGTGTGGCTGGGGTTCTGCACCGTCGAAGTGCTCGAATCCCCGAACGCCCACGACCACGCGGTGGGGGTGTTGGTGGAGGTGTCCGTGAAGGCCACCGCCAACGGCGCGGCCCCGCTGACCGGCGTGCCGGAGAAGTTCGCCACCGGCGGCTGCGGGCCTTGTGTCGGCTTCAGGTAGAGCCGCCAGCGCATCACGTCGGAGGCGATGTTGTAGGCCCCATTAGTATTAGTCGAGTGACGCGTACACAAGTAGTAAGCCAGGCCGCCGGTCGAAGTCATGTAGGTTCCCATGCTTCCCAGCCGCTCATTGTAGTACCACGTAGGCGTGGTGGGGAGAGGATTGGTGCCGCCGGGATGAGGGGGGCAACCGCTTATGTTCAAATCAATCCACGTCTCGGTGGAAGAGATGATGAACATCCCGAGGCAGTTGGGGTTGTTCGCATTCGTCGAGCGCCACTTCCACTCCAACCGCATCCCGTACACCTGATCCGGGGTGTAGGGGGTATCCACGCCTAGCCAAAGGTCGAACGGATAGGGCCGGGATTGGCCGCAACCGAGGACTTGCGTCCCACAGCAGGACACGACCATCTCGTTTCCGTCTTCCGCCTGGAGACTGTTCAGATTGCCGGAGACAACCTGGAGGGTCCCATCGGGCGCGTCGAGCCCGCTGGACCAGGTATCCGGATAGACGAACACCTCGGTGCAGGCGGTGATGTAGTCGGACTTGGTTTCCGTGTCGTTCCCGGCCGCATTGGTCGCGGTCAGGGCGACGGTGTAGTAGTTCGCCGTCGTGTAGGTATGGCTGGGGTTCTGGGCCGTGCTCGTGCTGCCGTCGCCGAAGGTCCAACTCCAGGCCGTAGGAGAGTTGCTGGAAGTATCCGTGAAGGTCACCGCCAGAGGAACTCCGCCTCCCACCGGAGTGGCGGTGAAGCTGGCGTCCAGGGGCTTGACATTGATGTAGTTGGTCTTGGTTTCGGTATTGGACCCCGCCGAGTTGGTCGCCGTGAGAGCCACGGTCTTATAGCCCATGGAGGAATAGGAGTGGCTCGGATTCTGGACCGTGGAGGTGAGGCTGTCGCCGAAGCTCCAGGACCACGCCGTGGGAGCGGGGGCGCCGCAGGAGTAGTCGGTGAAGGTGATGGCCGTTCCCGGCACGCTCCACGTCGTATTCGCGATGAACTCCGCGTTGGGAACGGAGGCCGCGCCTTGATACTCGTAGGGGCCGATATCCCAGCCGGTATCTCGCGGCCGCGGATTGCCGTCAAGGTCTTTGAGGACGGAGGGATAGGGCGCGCTAAACGCGGCGCTCGTTCCTTTATCTCTGAGCGCGGCGAAGGACTGACTATCCCAGGCCGGGCGGCAATAGTTCACCCATCCCTGCCAGGTGCTGGGCGTTCCGCCACTCCTGGTCAGGTTCGGGTTGCCGAAGGTGGAATGGGCCTCCACGTTGGGATCCCACATTCCCGCGGAGGGCATAGCGCTTCCATTGTTGTAGAAGTTGTTGTAGTCGTGCTGCCAGTCCGAGTAGTTCCCGGAGTGATAGCGGTACACCGTCGGCATCTGGCCCCGGGTGTCCAGGAAGATGTTGTTGAAGACGTAGAATCCCTCCGTCGCCGGGGTCCAGGCATCTGTGCTCGTCCTCTGCCAGACGAGTCCCCAGTTGTTGGTGGGGTTTCCGCAGTTGATGAACGCGTTGTTGTAGACGTATCCATGGTAGCTGTCGCAGGAGGATACTCCCCCTCCCCCCCAGTCGGTGACAATGTTGTTGCGCACGATCATGTTGTAGGTCTGGAAGGTCGCCCCATCCATGAACTCGAAGTCTGTCTCTCCCCCCAGATAGATGGGGGGGGCCGGGAAATCGGGAGCGCTTCCCACTCCGTAGATGACGTTCCCTTCCGCGATGCAGTTCTCCGCGCCCCCTTTGGCATAGAAGGCCAGGTCGGCCATGTGGTGGAAGTAGTTGTTGCGGTAGATCGCATAGTCCACATCCACGTTGTCTATGCCTTGATTGTTCCCAGAGGGGCTCTGCCCTCCCGGATAGCTGATCTCGCAGCCCTCGACGGTCACGTAGTCGGACACGGTGAGCTTGACCACGTCGCCGGTGCCGGAGTCGTGAATGTAGCAGCGCAGCACGTCAACGTGGGCCGCGTAGGCGCCGACCTTCACCGGGTAGTACCCGCCGGTCTGGCTCGCCGTCACTTCCAGGCCGATCAGTTTGATGTATTGGCGTCCGGGGAGGTCAATGGTGTTCGCCCTCCCGCTCTCCCCGGTGAGAGAGACGGTCCGGTCGCCATCGTACGCTTGAATCGTGATGTAGGCTCCGGGAGCCCCGTTGGGGCCGGAATCCCAGTAGAGATGCTGCGTGTAGCTGCCGGCGCGCATGTTGATGGTATCGCCGGCGGCGGCCACGCTGACGGCCTTGGTGAGGGTGGCATACGGGGCGCCGATACTCCCGTTGCCGGTGGAGTCGTTCCCATTGGTGGCGACGAAGATGTCCGTCGCAAAGGCGCTGCCGGAGAGCAGCGCTGACAACAGCAACAGCAAACAGAGTGCAGCCGATGATCGTCTCAACTACGCCCTCCTCGTACTATCGAGAATCACTTCAGGTACTGCCCACTGCTCCGCCATCTTCCCCCCTCTCCGCTAGCCCTCACCTCCTTTCGTGACGCGGTTTCTCCCGCCGAACGTACGCAACCTTCCCCCAGTATAGGTCGCCCGCGCCCTCCCGTCATTGTATTCGCCCGGCATCCATCTGTACAATTCAGGCGTCCAGGAGCCAGCCAGACCGCCCGTCCGCGTCCTATCCGCGCACCGGCCCGGGGACTTCTTCCCGGGCCGGTGTTCGTGCCGGGGACGGCTTCCGCCGGCTGGCGGATGCCTGTCCCCACGTTTCTCGCGCGCCTTACGGCTTGATCGCGAGGCTCATCATGGCCTTCGTCGTCGCCGTCCCGGCGGTGACGGTCGTGTTGCCGTACGCGCCGGCCGTCGCCTTCACGCCGGTCGCCATTCCCAGCCCGCCGCCGTTGCCCGCGGTCACCGTGTTGTCCGTCCGCTCGGCGACGCTGGACAGGTCGCTGTTGGTCCAGGCCGAGAAGTTGGCCGTGCCGGAAGCATCTGGCAAGGAGGTGGCGATCGCGGCCAGCACTAGGGTATTGGCCACCGTGGTAGTCGCCCCCGCGATGGCGCCGCTGGTGTCAACGGTGGATTCCGTGCCGCCCGCCGTAATGTTGCACGGATCGCCGGAGGTGGTCGCGCCCCGGATGGCAATCATGCGACCCAGTTGGTGATTGCCCGAGTCGCTGGTGGTCGGCGCGCCCTGTGTCCCATTGTACCGGGACCAGAACACCGTGAGTCGCGTGGCATTGGAGGCGGCCGCGGTGCCGTATCCTTGCGGGGAGTTCGTCACCTGAGTCCAGGTTCCGCCGTTCTGGTTCGAGATGGAGATGGCCTCGTTGGCCGTCTCCAGGAAGAGCAGCAGAATGTCGTTGGTCGCGATCCCGGAAGGAAGCGCGGGCGTGATGGCGCCGGTGCCGGAAGCCACCGCCCCGGCCGCCACGAAGGTGGGGGCGCTCGCGGAGGAGGCGGTGACGTAGTTGCTCCTAGTCTCAGCGTCCGAGCCGCTGGCATTGGTCGCCGTCAAGGAGACGGTGTAGGTACCGGCCGCATAGGTGTGGCTGGGATTCTGCACCGTTGACGTATTCGAATCGCCGAAGATCCAGGACCAGGCGGTCGGCGTGCCGGTGGAGGTGTCCGTGAAGCTCACCGCCAAGGGCGCGGCGCCCGTGGTCGGAGTTCCGGTGAAGTTAGCCACCGGAGCGGTCGGGACCAGCACCAGGCGCAGCCGCACCAGGTCCACGTAGTTGTCGTAGGTGTTGCTGTTCTGCGGGCAGCCGCACTGCGCCACGCGGATCTCATTGGTGCCGCCATTGTTGTAGTAGTAGCCCCCCGCATTCGTCGTAGACCAGGTGAGTGTCTGGTCGGAGGTGCTCCAGAGTGAAAAGGACAGGAGGCTCTCGAAGGTTCCGTCGCTCTTGCGTATGGACATGTCGAAGGTCGGCGTATCCGCATGTTGTGCGTGCCATTGGTAATCCAGGGTCATCTTGGCGATGGTGGCCGGGTCACGGGTGGGCAGGAAGTAGTAGCGCACGAAGTACGCGTCCGTGGTAGCGTTGCTCCGGAACTGCATGTAGACGTTGTTGTCGGTCTGCAGATCCGCCAGCGCTCCGGAGATGAGGGTGACCGCATGGCTCCCTTCCGTTTGCCAACTCGAAGGATACATGATCTCTTCCGTGCCGGCGGTGATGTAGTTGGTCTTGGTCTCCCCATCCGAACCGCCCGCGTTGGTGGCGGTGAGAGAGACGGTGAAATATCCGGCTCCCATATAGGTGTGGCTCGGATTCTGGACCGCGCTCGCGCCGGTGTCCCCAAAGTTCCACGCCCACGAGGTGGGAGTGTTGGTGGAGGTGTCAGTGAAGTTCACCGCGGTACCGGTGGCGACAATGGTTTGATCGGCTGTGAAGTTGGCTACCGGTGGGGAGACAGAGGAGACGGTGATGTAGTTGTTCTTGGTGTTGGTGTTGTTCCCGTAGGCGTTAGTTGCAGTCAGCGCGACGGTGTAGTTGCCCACGGCCGTGTAGGAGTGGCTCGGATTCTGCACCGTCGAGGTGTTGGAGTCACCAAAGGTCCACGACCACGCGGTGGGCGAGTAGGTGGAACTGTCGGTGAAGCTCACCGCCAGGGTCGGCGCGCCGATGGTGGGCGTGCCGGAGAAGTTCGCCACCGGCTTGTTGCCGACGGTGATGTAGTTGTTCTTCGTGTTGGTGTTGTTTCCGTAGGCGTTGGTCGCGGTCAAGGCCACCGTGTACGAACCCGCACTGGAATAGGTATGGCTCG
>Ga0315282_10003282_pt1 | contig 29102 bp, 25 predicted proteins | sample YL17G07_20_MG_FD_203693 | JGI IMG/M metagenome (GOLD analysis project Ga0315282, IMG submission 203693) | Sediment microbial communities from Yellowstone Lake, YNP, Wyoming, USA - YL17G07_20 | ecosystem: Environmental > Aquatic > Freshwater > Lake > Sediment | place: USA: Wyoming | collected... | reverse complement strand
GGTGGGGGAGATGGCGGGGTTTTAAGGGAGGTGGTAAAACATCCGGTAAAAGAAATTTTTTTAGTTGATATTGATAAAAAAGTGATTGAGATTTCAAAGAAGTATTTACCTTCTCTTTCTAATGGCGCTTTTAACGATAGAAGATTAGAAATATTTAATGAAGATGGGGTGAATTTTGTTAAAAACTATGAAAATTATTTTGACATTATTATTGAAGATTTGACCGACCCCACGGGGTCGTCTTTAGCTCTCTGGGGGACGGCATTTTACAAAGATATTTCAAAGGCCCTGAAAGAAGACGGAATGGCTTCTTTTCAGACGGCTTATTTGAAAGAAAAATTCGCCAGAAAATCAAGAGAGAAAATTAAAAAAGTTTTTCCTTTCTTTAAAATTCACAAAGCTTTTGTCGGCTGTTTCCCGTTCGATGAACATACCTTTTCGGTAGGGTCAAAGAAAATCAATTTTGACAGGTTTAACTTCGAAGAAATTAACAAAAAATTTAAAAAATTAAAACTAAAGACAAAATATTATTCTCCGGAAATTCATTTTGCATCAGCTGTTTTACCAAAATATTTAAAAGAAAAGATAGAAAAATAAAATGTCAATAATTGATAAAATTTTTGGGGATGCTAACGAGAAATATTTAAAAAATCTCCAGCCGACGATTGAAAAAATAAATTCGTTCGAAAGTAATTTCGAGAAGTTTTCTGATGAAGAATTAAAAGAGAAAACAAAAGAATTAAAAGAGAGATTAGGAAAAGGAGAAACCTTTGATGATTTATTACCCGAGGCTTTTGCTTTAGTTAGAGAAGCGTCAAAAAGAACCCTAAAACAGAGGCATTTTGATGTTCAGCTAATCGGCGGAATTGTTTTACACCAAGGGAAAATTGCCGAAATGAAAACCGGTGAGGGGAAGACTTTGGCAGCAACCTTACCCTTATATTTAAATGCTTTAGAGGGAAAAGGATGTCATTTAGTGACGGTCAATGATTATTTGGCTCGGCGCGATGCTGTTTGGATGGGACAAATTTATAATGCTTTAGGACTAAGCGTAGGATGTTTGAATCATGAACAGTCTTTTTTGTACGATCCCGATTTCAAAAAACCGGCCGAAGAAAAAGATAAAACCAGAGATGAATTGGGCGGTTTTTATGTCGTTGAAGATTATTTAAAGCCTTGCTCAAGAAAAGAGGCTTATTCAGCTGATATTACTTATGGAACCAATAATGAATTTGGCTTTGATTATTTGAGAGACAATATGGCTTATGATTTATCGCAGCAAGCGCAAAGAGATTTTAATTATGCGATTGTTGACGAGGTTGATTCTATTTTGATTGATGAGGCCAGGACTCCTTTGATTATTTCAGCGCCCGATATGGAAAGCTCCAAATGGTACCAGGAGTTTGCAAAGATTATTCCTAAATTGAATTCAGAAACCGACTATGAGATTGACGAAAAAATGAGAGCCGTAACTCTTACCGAGAGTGGAATAAATAAAATAGAACAGATTATAGGAGTGGGTAATATATATGAAGAGAAGGGGATTAAATATTTACATCATTTGGAGCAGGCTTTGAGGGCAGAAGCTCTTTTTAAGAGAGATAAAGATTACGTGGTAAAGGACGGCCAGGTTATTATTGTCGATGAATTTACCGGAAGACTTATGCCCGGTCGTCGCTGGTCAGGCGGCCTTCATCAGGCGGTAGAAGCTAAAGAAGGAGTGATGGTCCAGCCAGAATCTTTAACCTTAGCTTCTATTACCTTCCAAAATTATTTCAGGATGTATAAAAAATTAGCTGGGATGACAGGTACCGCCGCCACCTCAGCTGAGGAATTTGATAAAGTCTATAAATTAGAAGTTGTAATTATCCCGACAAATAAACCGATGATCCGAAGATATTTGCCAGACAGTGTTTATAAAACCATAGAAGGAAAGTTCCGAGCTGTAGTTAGGGAAATTAAAGAAAGACATGAAAAGGGCCAGCCGGTTTTAGTGGGGACGACTTCAATTGAAAAAAACGAATATTTAGGAAAATTATTAGAGAGAGAGGGGATTTCTCATCAGATTTTAAATGCTAAGCACCACGAGAAAGAAGGAGAAATTATTGCTCAGGCAGGGAAATTGGGAGCTGTGACCATCGCGACAAATATGGCAGGTAGGGGAGTGGATATACTACTTGGCGGATATCCGCCAAGTAAATTCAAAATTCAAAATTCAAAATTCGAAATTAATGAAGAAGAATTGGATAAAAAATGGGAAGAAGAACGAGACAAAGTTATCGCTCTTGGAGGTCTTCATATTATTGGGACTGAGAGGCATGAAGCAAGGAGAATTGATAATCAGCTTCGAGGCCGCGCCGGCAGACAGGGAGATCCGGGGTCTTCCCAGTTTTTTATTTCTTTAGAAGACGATTTAATGCGGATTTTCGGCGGGGATAGAATAAAATCCTTGATGAATCTCCTAAAAATTCCGGAAGACCAACCGATTGAGGCGGGTTTAATTTCCAAAACAATTGAGGATGCCCAATCAAAAATTGAGGGGATGAATTTTGATTTAAGAAAGCATATTTTGGAATACGATGATGTGATGAACAAACACCGAGAAGTAATTTATAAAAAAAGAAGAGATTTTTTAAAAATTGAAGATTGGAAATTGCAAATCGCAAATTTGATGAAAACTCCAGAGGAGAAAAAAGCTCTTGAGGAAAAAATAAAGGAATTAGGAGAAAATTTTAATCAGGTGGCGAGAATTGTTAGTTTAAGAACGATTGATATGTTCTGGATGGAGCATTTGGAAAATATGGAATATTTAAGAGATTCAGTGAGATTAAGGGCTTATGGCCAGCAGGATCCTTTAGTTGAATATAAAAATGAGGGGCATAAAATGTTCAAAAGATTGCTTGAAACAATGGAATCAACCATTGCCAGTACTATTTTAAAAGTAAGTCTGGCACCAACTCAACCAGTTTACACTAATCAGCGTCAATCAGCTTCAATCGGTGACAATCAGCATCTAAAAAATAAACCCGGCAGAAACGATCCCTGTCCCTGCGGGGCAAAACATCCGGACGGACGCCCAATAAAATACAAACATTGCCATGGAAGGAATTTATAATTATCATATAGAAGAGAAGCAGATTCTTAGACGGACAATAATATTGTAATTTATCAGGGGAATTTTAATATGCTAAGACAAAAATAATAAAAAGAGCATATGTTAACCCAAAAGATAATTTTAAGAGGAATCGGAGTTAGTCCTGGTAGGGTTGAAGAGAGGGTTAAAATGATTACTTTTCCCGAAGAAATTGATGGAATTAATGAAAAGAGAATAATCGTAACCGCTTTTTTATTCCCCGATTTCCTTACCTCTATTAAAAGAAATAATTTAATTTCGGGAATAATTACCGAAAATGGTGGTTTGACTTGTCATGCCTCTATAATTACTAGAGAGTTAGGAATACCCTATATCGCGGGAGCCCGTTTAGCGACAAGAAGACTAAAAGAAAATATGATAATTACAATAGATGGAGAAGGGGGGGGCAATCTACGGTAAACTTTTAAAAATAGAGGGCATAAAAAGAGTTAAAAATACAGGTTGCCTTCTCCGGAAATAATTTTTGTCTACGATTTCAAAAAAGAAGAGAAAAAAATAGACGATTTTTTAAAAAATAAAGAATACGTTTCCATTAGATCAGATAGAGAGAGCGGTCTAAATTTCTGTCCTCATAATTTAAGATGCCCTAAAAATAAAGCGAAAAGATTTATAAAGAAATTTATTTCAAGGGGCTATGCGGCAATTCTTCAAAATTATGTTCCCATAATGAGAGATAGGTTTTCTGGCAATATTTTAATCCTCAAAAATTATATCTTAATGGAATTAATGGAAGAAGGTCCTCTTACTTGGTTGACGAGAGAAGGAAAAGTAGAAGAACAAATTAAAATCAGAAAGAGCGATTTAAAAGAGGTGGAACATTTCGGTAAGAGACTGGTTAAGAAAAGAGAGTTGGTTAATATTCTAAAACTTATTAAAAAAGTTCCTGATTATATAATTATAGAATTTACCTTGAGACCGGAGGGTCTTTATTTTTGGCAGATAAGAGAAGATAAAACCGCTAAAAAATTAGAATAAAACAGTGGGATTTACCCTATTGATTTTTAGAGAAGTTTAGGCTAAAATCAAATAATTGTATGCCAAAAAGAAAAATTTATTTAACCATTTTTTTTATTTTTGTCTTGGCGTTTTTTGCCGTCAATCTAAGTTACTCCGGCTATCTTAACCGGGGGATTGATTTTATTAATGTAAAAGCTGGTTTAAAACTGCCTCATTTTTGGGAAAAACCCTTTCAATTGGGCCTTGATTTACGGGGAGGATTTTATTTAGTCTACGAAGCTGATTTTTCAAAATCCCAAGTTGAAGAAAAAGACAAAGGGGCGATCATGGAAGGACTAAGAGATGTTATTGAAAGAAGAATTAATCTCTTCGGGGTTAAAGAGCCGGTTGTCCAAATACAAAAGTATAGATTGATTATAGAATTGGCTGGAGTAAAAAGCAGCGCCGAAGCGCTCCAAATGATCGGTCAGACTCCATTTTTAGAGTTCAAAGAATCGAAAGATAATTATCAAGAGATTTTAACAAACAACCAAAAAGTTTTTGAGACTCAAGAAGGACAGTTTGAAGATCCTTTTAAATCAACCGCTCTTACTGGCAGGTATCTCCAAAAGGCCGAAATTATTTTTGACAAAAATACTAATAAACCCATGGTTTCGCTTCAATTTAACGATGAGGGAGCAAAAATATTTGAAGAATTAACTACGAGAAATGTCGGCAAACCATTGGCTATTTATATTGATCAACAGATGATTTCTGCCCCCACGGTTCAAGAGGCAATTTCAGGGGGAAGAGCCCAAATTACAGGGAATTTTACAATTGATGAGGCCAAAAAATTAGCCAGAAATCTGAATGCAGGCGCTTTGCCTGTTAATATTAACCTCATTTCTTATCAGTCAGTTGGGCCGACTTTAGGGAAGGTTTCTTTGGACAAAAGTTTAAAAGCAGGAATTTATGGATTTTTGGCGGTAATTGTGTTTATGATTCTTTTTTACAGGCTGCCGGGAATTTTGGCTTCTTTAGCTCTGGGAATTTATGTTGCTATTATTCTTTCTTTGTTTAAATTAATACTAGTTACATTGACTTTGGCGGGCATAGCAGGATTTATTTTATCTATAGGCATGGCAGTTGACGCTAATATTTTAATTTTTGCCAGGATGAGAGAAGAGTTAAAAGAAGGAAAGAAATATTCTATTGCGATAGAAGAAGGTTTCAGAAGGGCCTGGTCTTCAATTAGGGACAGTAATTCCAATACCCTGATCGTCAGTCTAATTTTATTTATTTTTGGGACAAGCTTTGTGAAGGGTTTCGCCTTCACCCTAATTTTGGGAGTTTTAGTAAGCATGTTTTCAGCTGTTTTTATAACCACTAATTTTCTAAGATTATTCAAAAAAGAAAAGGAGGAAAAAGTCGGTTGGTTTTGGCGGTAATTTTTTCGTAAACCCCTTTAGGAAGAGAGGGCTTTCTATCGGGGTAAAAAATATCATATGCAAATTAATTTCTTAAAATATCGTAAAGTATATTACATTTTTTCCGGTCTTTTAATTGTAGTCAGTATTTTATCTTTGGCTCTTTATCGTCTTAATTTCGGGATTGATTTTACTGGCGGAACTCTTATGGAAATAGAATTCAATAAAGACAGGATATCTAATGAAGAGGTCGGAAAAATGCTGGCAGATTTGAAATTAGAAAATCTTTCTTTGCAGCAAACGGGCGAAAAGGGTTTAATTTTAAAGATGGGGGGTATTAATGAAGAGACACATCAAAATATTTTAGCGAAGTTTAATGGGGGAATTGAAGAAAAGAGCTTTGAATTTGTAGGTCCTGTTGTGGGTAGAGAGCTACAAAAGAAGACTTGGGTCTTCACGATTTTAGTTTTAATTGCCATAATTTTCTTTATTTCTTTTGCGTTCAGGCGTGCTTCAAAACCTATTTCCTCTTGGCAGTATGGTGTGGTTGCTGCTTCGGTTGCTTTTTTCCACGATATTTTGATTCCTCTTGGGATATTTTCCTTGCTGGGAAAATTTTATGGCGTGTCGGTGACTATTCCTATTGTTGTTGGGCTTCTTACAATTTTAGGATATTCGGTTCATGATACCATTGTGGTTTTTGACAGGATAAGGGAAAATATTCTGCGTCAAAGAGGGCTATCCTTTGAAGAGGTGATAAACAGAAGCTTAAACCAAACCCTTATTAGGTCAATCAATACCTCTTTGACTTCTTTGATTGTTTTGATAGCGATGTTTTTCTTCGGGGGAGAAACATTAAGATATTTTACTTTAATTTTAATTTTAGGTATTACAACCGGTACTTACTCCTCGATTTTTATAGCCAGCCCAATTTTGGTGACTTGGCTAAAATGGCGTAAAATAAAATAAAAAGATGGCAAAAAACAAAATTTTAATAACAGCTGAATCAGTAGTTCCCGGCCATCCCGATAAGGTGGGGGATTTAATTGCAGACGCAATTTTAGATAATGTTTTGAAAAAAGATAGAACGGCGAGAGTGGCCTGCGAGGTTTTTGTCGGTATGGGTTATATTGTTGTTGGCGGAGAGATTACTACTTCCGCTTGGGTTGATATAAATAATTTAGCCAGAAAAGTTATTAAAGAAATTGGTTATGACAGGCCCGAATATGGATTTGATGGCAACACCGTCGCTATTTTAAATACTGTTCACGGTCAATCTCCAGACATTGCCAGAGGGGTTAGAAAAACTGGCGCCAGAAAACAAGGCGCAGGAGATCAAGGAATTAGCGTGGGTTACGCTTGTAAAGAGACGCCCGAACTAATGCCCCTGCCCATAATGTTAGCTCACAAATTAGCAATGAGATTAACCGAAGTAAGAAGAAAAAGGATTTTACCCTATCTAAGGCCGGATGGGAAAAGCCAGGCAACAATTGAATATCAAAATGGAAAGCCAAAAAGAATAGATTCGGTAGCTATAGCAGCGCAACACGATCCTAATGTATCTTTAAGGAGAATAAGAAAAGATATTATAAATTATGTAATAAAGCCTGTTTGTCGTAATCTTTTAGACAATAAGACAAAATTCTATATCAATAATACCGGTAGATTCGTTATTGGGGGACCGGTTTCCGATACAGGTATGACTGGAAGAAAGAATGTGGTTGATGCTTACGGGCCGCAGATTCCCATAGGCGGAGGGTCATTTTCCGGCAAAGATCCGACGAAAGTTGACCGTTCAGGCGCCTATATGGCAAGGTATATTGCCAAAAATATTGTAGCAGCGGATTTGGCTGATAAATGTTTAATAAAAATAGCTTACGTAATCGGGGGTATCAAGCCAACCGAAATAGGTATAGATACTTTCGGAACCAATAAAATCCCAGAAGAGAAAATACTGAGAATTATTTTCAAGGTCTTTGACCTATCGCCGGGCGGGATAATAAAAGGGCTTAATTTATTGCGTCCCATCTATCAAAAAACTGCTGCTTTCGGTCATTTTGGCAGGAAAGGATTGGGTTTCTCCTGGGAAGAGATTGATAAAGTAAAGAGTATTCTAAAGTATTTATAAATATTGACAGATAGTTTTGGATATGATATAAAAATAAAATATGGCGTTAAATTATCAAAAAATTTGCAATGACTTTTTGAGAGACTTATCTACGAGAGCAAAAGATGTAATTTCTCGTCGTTTTGGTTTGGTTTTTAAGAAATCTGGCAGCGCAGAAAGAGAAACATTGGAATTAATTGGGGAAAGTTATGGTATTACCAGAGAGAGAGTCCGCCAGATTGAAGAGGGTGGGCTTTTTATTTTAAAATCTAAAGCTAAAAAATACAAAAAAGTTTTTGAATATTTTGCTAAGGAATTAAGAGAAAACGGCGATTTAAAAAGAGAAGACTTATTATTATCGCAATTGGGAGGAAAGTTATTTCGGAATCAAGTTTTCTTTTTATTAATCTTAGGAAATCAATTCCATAGATTTTCTGAAACTGAAGATTTATATTCTTTTTGGACAATTGATCCAAAATCTCTAAAAAAAGCCCAAAGCATCATTCAATCTTTCTATGATAATCTTGGAAAAATCAATCAGCCGATTCCTCTTGAAAAATATACTCCTGTCATTAATTTATCTAATCAGGCCTTGATATCTTATTTGGAAATTTCAAAAAAGATTCAATCAACGCCGGAAGGATTATATGGTTTGAAGGACTGGCCGGAGATTAATCCAAGAGGCGTGAAGGATAAGGCTTATTTAGTTTTTAAGAAAGAAGGAAAAGCCCTTCATTTCAGCGAAGTAGCTAATCTGATTCCGGGGAAAGCCCTAATCCAGACGGTTCACAACGAGCTCATCAAGGACCCCCGTTTTATCTTAGTGGGAAGAGGACTTTATGCTTTGAGAGAATGGGGATACAAAGAGGGGCTAGTCAAAGATATAATTTTAAATGCGATTCAGGAAGCTAAAAAGCCGTTAACAAAAGAAGATATTTTAGATAAAGTTCTAAAACAAAGAATGGTGAAAGAGAGCACTGTTCTGTTAAATTTAGGCAATAAAAGATATTTTCAAAAGACTCCCGAAGGTTATTATATAGTAAAAGAAGCTTAAAATGTTTCCTGAAGTTACGGCATTACCTCAAAATATCAACTTTGTATCTTTACACTTAACCCTTATCTCAATGGGGCAGTTTATTAAAGATTGGTGGTGGATTTTGCCACCTTTTTTGCTTTGGGGGACATTTAAAAAGCTTTATTTATTTTGGCTTAACGAAAGATGGGATAGAACGGTAAAAAGAATTCTTTTGGAAATAAAGATACCGGAAAATGTTTTAAAGCCTATTAAGGCCATGGATCAGGTTTTTGCGAGTTTCCACGGTATTCACGATATAGCGACTCCGAGAGAAAAATGGATAGAGGGAGTTTTTCAGTTAACGCTTTCCTTTGAAATCGTCAGTATAGGCGGTGAAATCCATTTTTATGTCAGAACTCCCGAAATGTGGCGCAGCTTTATTGAAACCAATATTTATTCTCAATACCCGGAAGCCGAAATTTCTTTAGTTGATGATTATACAAAATATGTTCCCCAGGATATTCCCAATAAAGATTGGGACTTGTGGGGAGTAGATTTTTTAAATTCCAAAGACGAAATTTATCCTATTAAAACTTATCCAAATTTTGAAGAGGCAAAAGAGCCCCTTGAAGAAAAGAGGATAGATCCTTTATCTGTTCTTTTGGAAGGGATGACCGTTTTAAAACCGGGAGAACAATTCTGGGTTCAGATTGTTGCAAAACCTGTCTTGGGGAAAGATAAGCCTTGGCAGGAAAGAGGCCGGGAATTGGCCGATAAGTTAGCCAAAAGACCAGAGAAAGAAAAGCCGAAGCCAATTCTAAGCGAGGCAGCTGATCTTTTAATAAGTGGTACGCCTCCAGGAGTTAAGAAAGAAGAAGAACCTCAGATTTTTCCTCCGGAAATGAAACTTACACCCGGCGAAAGGGAAATTTTAATGGCGATTGAGCAAAAGTTGGCAAAGTTTGGTTACGACTGCAACTGCCGCTTTCTTTATCTTGGGAAAAGAGATGTCTTTTTTAAACCTAGGACTAAGATTGGTTTTGGATTCTTTAAAGAAATCTCAACTGAAAATTTAGGAGGATTGAAACCGTGGTCAAAAACAATGACAAAGGTAAAATCAGTTCCGTTTTGGTTTTTGGACAAAAGGAGATTATTTTTAAGAAAAAGAAGGATATTTAGATACTACTGCAAAAGGTGGTCAACTTTATTTCCGAGAAAGGGAGCGACTTATATTTTGAATACCGAAGAATTAGCTACTTTATACCATTTCCCCGGGAGAATGGTGGCTCCTGCAGTTGGTGTTTCTCGGGTTGAGGCTAAAAAGGGTGGCGCTCCGCTAACTTTACCCACAGAATAAAAATGGAAATTTGATATGGCAGATAATAGCGAAATAATTTTTTTTGGCGAGACAAATTTTCGCAACGAAAGAAAAAAATTTGGTATCAAAACTGACGATAGACGTCGGCATGTTTATATTGTCGGAAAAACTGGCATGGGGAAAACCGCTATGATGGAAAATATGGCTATTCAAGACATTCAAGGGGGCAGAGGTGTAGCATTTATTGATCCTCATGGCGAATCTGCCGAAAGACTTCTTGATTTTATTCCTACAAAAAGAATTAACGATGTTATTTATTTCAATCCGGCCGATATGGAATATCCTATCGCTTTTAATGTGATGGAGAAAGTAGATCCCGAGCATCGTCATTTAGTTGCTTCGGGTTTAATGGGCGTTTTTAAAAAAATCTGGCCCGATGTTTGGTCAGCCAGAATGGAATACATTTTAAATAATTCTATTTTAGCTCTTTTGGAATACCCGGGTTCCACCCTTTTGGGAGTCAATCGAATGTTAGCAGATCCTGATTATCGTAAAAAAGTTGTCGATAGAATAGGGGACCCGGTAGTTAAATCATTTTGGGTTCAAGAGTTTGCCAGATACACCCAAAGATTGGAATCCGAAGCGACGGCCGCTATTCAAAATAAAGTTGGCCAATTTATTTCTAATCCCTTGATTAGAAATATTATCGGTCAGGTTCAGTCAACAATTGATCCCAGAAAAATAATGGATGAGGGTAAAATCTTAATCGCTAATATTTCAAAAGGGAAAATCGGCGAAGATAATTCAAGGCTTTTAGGAGCTTTAGTTATAACCAAACTTCAGTTAGCGGCAATGGGAAGGGTTGATACCTTAGAAGAAAAAAGAAAAGATTTTTATTTATATGTTGACGAATTTCAAAATTTTGCCACCGATGCTTTTATTAACATTTTGTCTGAAGCTCGAAAATATAAGTTATGTTTAAATTTGGCGAATCAGTATTTGGGTCAACTGGAAGAAATGACACCGAGTGGAAAAAGTACCAAAGTAAGAGATGCTGTTTTTGGGAACGTTGGGACAATAATTTGTTTTAGAATTGGAGCTGAAGACGCCGAATTTTTGGAAAGAGAATTTGCGCCAGAATTTTTCGCTGCTGATTTAGTTAATTTAGGGAAATACAATATTTATTTAAAGTTGATGATAGATGGTTTAGCTGGTCGTCCTTTTTCAGCCGAAACTCTGCCGCCTTTTAAAAAACCAGAAGAATCAAACAAAGAAAAAATCATCAAAGTTTCTCGAGAACGATATAGTACTCCTCAAAAGATTATTGAAGATAAGATCTCTCGTTGGGTAAAAGTTGATGAAACGCCAACGGCCCCGCCGCCACAAACTCAGACCGTTTTATACGACGCCAAGTGCGCTTCTTGCGGAAAATGGACAAAAGTAATTTTCCCTCCTGATGGTAGGAGACCGGTTTATTGTAAATCATGCCTAAAAAAGACTGAGAAAGAAAAAGCTCCAACTGTTGCCGAAGAAAAGACCGCACCTAAAATTTCTTTAGGAGAGGCTATTAAGACAGAAGCTATTTCTTTTTCACCTTCAAAAAAACCGACCGAAACAAGAGAAAGACCTAAGAGGAAAGAAGTTAATGTAGAGGAACTAAAAAAAGCCTTAGAAGAATCTCTAAAAAAGGCCGCACCTTCACCTTCTTCCGGGGGAGGTGGTTCTTTGAGAAATGAAGACTCTAAAGGACTTTAATTTTAACGGAAAGAGAGTTTTAGTTAGATGTGATTTTCAAGTTCCGGTTAATGAACAAGGAGAAATTTTGAACGATTTCAAAATAATTTCGGCCATCCCCACGATTGAATATCTGATAAAAGAAGATGCAAAGATAATTTTAATGAGTCACTGGAAACCGGAAGGAGAGGAAAAAGCCTATAGTCTGAAACCAATTTCCCTGATTTTAGAGAGATTATTAAAACAGAAAATTGAATTTCTAGACGACTGTATTGGAAAAAAGGTGGCAAAAGAAATAGAAAAGATAAAGGAGGGTCAAATAATTCTCTTAGAAAATTTAAGATTTTACAAAGAAGAAGAAGAGAACAATGAAAATTTTGCTAGAGAATTATCTAAATTAGGTGATATCTATATTAACGATGCTTTTAGCGTCTCTCATAGGAATCATGCTTCGGTGGCAGGGATAACAAAATTTCTCCCATCTGGAGCAGGATTGCTATTGGAAAAAGAAATTAATATTTTAAGCGGTTTAATAGAAAAACCCGAAAAACCCCTAGTAGTGATAATTGGCGGTAAAAAAGTGGAGACAAAATCAAAAATTATTGATAAGATTTCCGAGGTTGCCGATTGGATTTTGATTGGAGGATTATTAAAGAAAGAAATCGATGGAAAAGGATTAATTCTGAAAAATCTCCAGAAGATTATATCTCCTGTTGATGAAGAAATCGATGGCTTAGATATCGGGCCTCAAACGGTTAATCTTTTTAGAGAAAAAATTAAACAGGCAAGAACTGTTTTTTGGAATGGACCTGTCGGGAAGATAGAGGATGAAAAATTCTCCAAAGGAACAGAAGAAATTGCTAAAGCTATCATTGAAAGCGGTGCGGTTTCAATTGTCGGAGGAGGGGAGACGGTTGAGTTTATTAATAAAATCGGCCTGATTGATAAATTTACGCACGTATCAACTGGTGGCGGGGCGATGTTAGCTTTTCTCAGCGGCGAAGAATTGCCCGGGATAAGTGCGCTTAATCGTTAATAATAAGGTATTTTTATCCCGCACTTTTTATTTTTAAAAAGGTGGGGGATTTAATAATTCGCTGCGAGTAAGGTGCGGGATTTGTTAATCTATATCTAATTTATGGAAATTAAAAACTTAAAGAAAGCAGCAGAAAGGATTAAAAAAGCCGTCAAAAATAGGGAAAGAATTATTCTCTATGGAGATGCCGATTCAGATGGAGTAAGCTCTGTAATTATTTTAGAAGAGACGATTAAGAACTTGGGCGGTGAGGTTTCGGCATTTTATTTCCCGGATAGGGAAGTGGAGGGTTATGGAATATCGGAAGCAGGATTGGACTTCCTTAAGAAATTTTCACCAGCTCTTTTTATTGCTTTAGACTGCGGGATTGGAAATTTTAACGAGGTAAAATTGGCAAAGAAATTAGGATTTAAAGTAATAATTATTGATCATCATGAAATGTTAGATGGTTTGCCGGAAGCTGAAATTATTGTTGACCCGAAACAAAAAGGAGACAAATATTCATTTAAGGGTTTAGCTGCCACGGGGATTGTTTTTAAATTATCCCAGCTTGTTCTAAAAAATGAGATGAAAGATTCTCTTAGGAGGAACTTTTTGGAGTTGGTAGCATTAGCAACTATCGCTGATATGATGCCGAAAGAAGACGAAAACGAAATTTTTATTGAAGAAGGATTAGAATCGTTAAAGAATTCGTGGCGGCCCGGGATTCAAGCCCTTTTTGAGACAGAACCTTTTAGGAACTGTGAGAATATAAAACAAAAGGTTTCTAAGATTATTTCTATTTTAAATATCAGAGATGTTAAAAATAGCTTGCCCGCTAGTTTCAGAATTTTAACAACTACCTCTGTTGACGATGTAAAAGAAACAATCAGGGAGCTTTTAGCAAAAAGCGAATTAAGAAAGAAAAAGATAGAAGAGATAGCAACCGATATTGAAAAGAAAATCCAAGAGTCAAAAGAAGAATCTATTATTTTTGAGGGGTCTGATAATTGGGATATTGCTTTAATCAGTTCGGTTGCCTCAATCTTCTGCCAAAAATACCAAAAGCCAGCCTTTATTTTTAAGAAGTTGGATAAAGAGAGTCAAGGGACAGTAAGGACGCCCAGCGGAGTAGATAGCGTTGCCTTAATGAAAAAATGCAAAGGACTTCTTCTGACTTACGGCGGACATCCACCAGCATCTGGTTTTAGAATAAAAAATGAAAATTTGGAGGAATTTAAAAATTGTTTAATAAAGAATTATAAAAGTTAAAGCCAATTTATGAAGAAAATTATTATTTATACTGACGGCGGATCAAGGGGAAATCCTGGACCGGCAGCTGTAGGTTTCTTATTTTGTAACGAAAGAGGACAAGTAGTAAAAAAATACTCAGAGTATTTGGGTGATAATTTAACAAATAATGAAGTCGAATATCAGGCAGTAATTTGCGCCTTAAAAAAGTTTAAAGCTCTTTTTGGAAAAAAGTTGGCCCAAAACACCGAAATAGAATTAAAGTCAGATTCTGAGCTTTTAGTAAAACAACTTCAGGGCGAATATAAAATTTTAGAACCTAAAATCCAAACATTATTTTTAGAGGTTTGGAATTTGAGGTTGGATTTTAAAAAAGTTAAATTTAAATTAATTTCTCGAAATAATAATAAAGAAGCAGATAGATTGGCTAATGAAACCTTAGATAGCCAAGGGAAAATTCAAAAATTAGTTTAAGAACTTAGCGTAGAGTAATTTTTCTTGATTTTTTAAATAAAAATGGTATAATTAAAAAGCTATTTTAGAACTGAATAAGGAATGATAAACAATAATATAAGATAAGGATGGTGAAAGATGGTTTTCGAAGAAACAGAAAAAGAGATAGAGATTAGGATAAAAGGCGGAAGGATATTTCCAGTAACGCCGATTATACTTTATCTAACTGATCCGAAAGAGTATTATAGAAAATATCATTTGAGGAAAAAACATCCTTTTGATAGAGCTCAAGCAATAGGTCTGGCAGTGCATAGAATTCTGCAGATAGCGGGCACAAACAGAATGTCGTTTAGTGACCCGAACAAATTGAGAGCTTTTATTCGTGGGGTTTATCCTGATTTTCTTGCCACTGATAAGGAATCCCAAAGGGTATGGGAGTTTCTCAAAAAGCAAAATGCTCTCGAGGGTATTTATAACGTATTGAATAAGTATTTTGATGACTTCTCGTTAAAAGATGTGGTTGCTACAGAAGCAGAATTTTTATTTCCTCTAGATAATAAGAACTTTATTAAGAGTAGATTCGATCAGATAAGAAAGGTAGAGGATAATTACTGCATTGTTGATCTTAAGTTTAAAACTTCCTTACCTGTGGAGTCGCCCAATCTTTTCGTAATTATGGAGATGCTTATTCAGCAGATTGGGTTTTGCAAGACGAGAGGATTAGAGCCTGTAATGATCTTGCACGATTTGACCCAGTCCAAAAGGTTTATAATGAATTCAGGAGCGATAGACCAAAAGAAGTTCGTCGATATGCTTCTCTTGGCCGCGAGGGGAATAAAAGGAAAGATGTTTTTTCCGAACCAGATGGCTCTAGTGGGATTTGAAAATCCCTGGCAAGAAGCCAACTCCATCTTGAAGGAATTAGATTTAGAGCAAAATGTCCATTGGCAGGAAGAGAAGCGGGAAAAGGAGGGTAAAAAGACAGAGGCGCTTATATGCGGCGACCATCTGAAGGAGATGACTTATGATAATTCTCTCAAAAGATGGTTATGCCCTCAATGTTTATATTGAATCTCGGCCTTAAGGCTGAGATTCTTTTTTCTAAAGCTTGACTAAAAGATTAAATTTGCTAAACTAAAAATAGCCCAAGTAAGCAACGCAATCGCCGAGCTTATAACTTGTTATGAGCTTGGAGGAAAGTCCGAACTTCCTCAAGCGCTTAAGATTTTAAGTGCTTGATAAAATGGTAGCGGGTAATACCCGTCGGTCGTGAGACTAGAGATGCGAACAGTGACGCCTTAAACCTGAAAAGGTTGGGCACCCGGTTCGTTATAAAACGGAATTGGGTGAATCCTAATAGCAATATTAGGAGTGAAACGGCTAAACTCTTACCCGGAAGCAAGAACAAGCAGAAGTTCTGGAAATTTATCTGGGGCTTTTGTTAAAAGTAGTTCGCTTGACCCTGAGAGTAATCAAAGGGCTAGACAGATGATTGCTAGTCTCGTTTGACGAGGCGAAACAGAATTCGGCTTATTGCTTGCTTGGGTTTTAATTTTAAATTAAAATCCTGTCCGTAGGGACAGGATTTATGATATGCGTTAGCCAGATTAACCTTAAAACCTTTCTTTCTGTAATCTTGTCATATAAAGAGCGTCAATTTTTGGAGCTCTTTTCTTTCTCATCATTATAATCTTTTTTGTTTCTATTCGCTGTATGTTTACGTCATTAAAACTTATAACTTTAGCTTCTCAATAATATCCGGTGGCAAAACTACTTAATTCTTCTCTAGTAGAGATACTTTCGAGTGCCAAAATTGTATTAGCGATTTCCCCCCTTTCTTCTTCGTTGCTGGCAAAAAAAGACCGAGAATAATGATTGCCGATAAGCAAACAGCGCAGCATATCGGTCACCCTCCTTTTTCATTATGAACAAGTTTTCTAAAATAAAGATTATCAGAAAAAATAATTTGTAAAGAGAGGATAAAAATATTAAAATAAGGAGAATGAAATTTTTAAATATTTTCTTTAATTCTCAAACTAAAACAATAACTGGAGCAGCGGGGATTTTAGTTGTTTCGGCTTTGATTAGCCGGATTTTAGGAGTTTTGAGAGATTGGTTATTGGCTAAAACTTTCGGCGCCAGCCCCGACTTAGACGCTTATTTCGCTGCTTTTCGGATTCCTGATTTAGTTTACAATATTTTAATTGCAGGCGGTATCACCATTGTTTTTCTACCTTTATTTTCGGAATACTTCTTCAAAAACAAAGAGGAAGCTTGGAAATTTGCCAACAATCTTATTAATATCTTTTTATTCTTGTTAATTATTCTTTGCCTAATTCTTTTAATATTTGCACCTCCTTTGATAAAATTAATTACCCCCGGTTTCAATCCTCAACAGATTAATTTGACCATTTTATTAACCCGTTTGATGCTTTTAAGCCCAATTTTACTCGGTTTGTCGAGTATTTTTTCTGGTATTCTGCAGTATTTTAATCGATTTTTGGCCTACAGCTTGTGCCCGATTTTATACAATTTGGGAATAATTTCCGGCATTTTATTTTTAAGTCCTTGCACAGGCGTTTTAAGGGTAGCGATCGGGGTAATCTTTGGCGCATTTTTGCATTTTGCGATTCAAATTCCTTCAGCTATTTCCTGCGGTTTTAGGTATCAGCCAATTTTTAATATTAAGAATATGGGGATTAAAAAAGTTTTTACCTTAATGCTTCCTCGAATTTTCGCTATCGCAGGTCTTCAGATAAATTTGATTGTTATTACAGCCATTGCTTCTACTTTAGCCGCGGGCTCAATAGTTATTTTTAATTTATCTAATAATTTACAATATTTTCCAATTGGCATCATTGGCGTTTCGTTTGCTGTAGCTGCTTTTCCGGCGCTAACAAAAAGCTGGGTTGAGGGAGGGAAAGAAAATTTTATCAAAGGTTTTTCTTCTATTTTCCGCCAGATTATTTATTTAACAATTCCAATTAGTGTCCTGATTTTTATTCTAAGAAACCAAATTGTTGAGATTATTTTAAAGCACGGAGAATTTAATTATTCTGCCGCCCAATTAACCGCTGCTTCTTTGGGGCTGTTTAGTTTTGGAATTCTCGCTTCATCTTTAACCCCCTTAATTTCAAGAGCTTTCTTTTCTTTCCAAGATACGAAAACCCCCACTTTAATTGTTGTTTTTTCAATGGCTTTAAATATAATTTTGAGCTTTTATCTAACGTGGATTTTAAAATCAGAGAACTTCTTTAATCTTCTTATTAGAGATACCCTTTTAATTAAAGGAATTGAAGATATTAGAGTTTTGGCTTTGCCCTTAGCTTTTTCAATAGGGGTTATCTTCCAATTTCTTTTACTTTTGACTTTTCTTTACAGGCGAATAGGCGATTTTAAATTAAAAGAAATTTCCAACTCTTTTTTAAAAATCTCGGTAGCTAGCCTTTTGATGATAGGCGGAGTTTATCTTATTCTCTTTTTAGTTTCCCCTTTTTTAAATACCCAAACTTTTTCCGGAGTCTTTTGGCAAACATTAATTGGAAGTTTAGTTGGAGTTTTGGTTTACCTTATTACTACTTTTCTTCTGAAATCCCCAGAGATCAAAACCCTTGAACCTCTAGTTTTTAAACGATTTAGAAAATAAAAATGTTCAAATCTAGCATTAGACAACAGAGGTTTTATTGACTTTTTCTACAGGTGTCGTAAAATTCAACAATATGAAGGGTGATTCGGTAGCAAAAAAAATCTTAAAGGGAATTTTATTAGCAGGAGCAATTTATATTGCCGCTTCTTCTCCATATTTTGCTTTTTATCTTTCTCGAAATTTTTGGCGAGCTCTGGAAAAAGAAAGACCATTCCAAAAAGATAATCGATTCAGAAATGCATTTTATTATTTAAAAAGAAGGGGTTTATTAGACATTCGGAAAAAAGATCATCAGATTTATATTGCTTTAACTGCCGAAGGAAGAAAAAGGGCTGGAAGGTATTTAATTGATGATTTAGAAATTAAAAAACCGAAAAAGTGGGATGGGAAATATCGAATAGTTATTTTTGATATTCCTAATACTACCAGAATTAAAAGAGATGCTTTGAGGGGGAAATTAAAAGAATTGGGATTTTTTAGATTACAACAAAGCGTTTGGGTTCATCCTTTCGATTGCCGAAAAGAAATTGAACTTTTAAGGGAATTTTTTGGTCTGAGTTCTAAAGAATTAATTTTAATCGAAGGATCTATTGAGAATGATAAATTTTTGCAAAAATTTATCAAACCTGCTTAATTCCTTCTATAGTTGAAAAAATCTACAGGTGTCGAAAAAGTCAACAATCTTACTTTACGCTGGTTTTCTTAATGACATTTATAAATCAAAATCAAATACGCAATTTTATAATTTGTGCTCATATTGATCATGGCAAGTCAACTTTAGCTGATAGATTTTTGGAATTGACTAACACTATCCCAAAAGATAAAATGCGGCCTCAGTATTTAGATATGATGGATTTGGAGAGGGAAAAGGGTATTACTATTAAAATGCAACCCGTTCGCATGAACTATACCCTAAACGCTAAACCCTATACCCTAAATTTAATTGATACTCCGGGCCATGTCGATTTTTCTTACGAGGTTTCCCGTTCCTTAGCGGCAGTTGAGGGAACAATTCTATTGGTTGATGCTACAAAAGGAATTCAGGCTCAAACTCTGGCTAATTTGGAATTGGCGACGAAGCAGGGATTAATAATTATTCCAGTTATAAATAAGATTGACTCGCCGCAGGCGAAAATCAAAGAGACAAAAGAAGAAATTGCAAAATTATTTAAAAAACCAGAAGATGAGATTTTTGAGATATCTGCCAAACTTGGGACAAACGTTGTAAGACTTTTAGATGCGGTAATTGAAAAAGTTCCCCCGCCAATTGGTTATATCGAGAAACCATTTAAGGCTTTAATTTTTGACTCAAAATACGATATCCACAAAGGCATAATAGCTTATGTTAGAGTTTTTGATGGAACAATAAAAAGAGATGAAAAAATTTATTTAATGAGACAAAAAACAGAAGGAAGCGTCAAAGAAATAGGATATTTTAAGCCGGAATTAAAAAGTATTGAGGAACTGAAAGCTGGAGAAATAGGTTATATTGCCACAGGAATTAAAGAGCCCGGCAAAGTAAGAGTTGGAGACACAATTACGAAAATTTCAAATTTCAAATTTCAAATTTCAAATTTAAACATTGAACCGCTGCCGGGATATCAAGAGCCAGAACCAATGGTTTTTGCTAGTATTTCTCCTGAAAACCCCGATGATTTTGGATTATTAAAAGAGGCGGTTGAAAGATTAAAGTTAAACGATGCTTCCTTTATCTTTGAAGCAGAGATGAGAGAATATTTGGGTAGAGGTTTTCGCTGCGGATTCTTAGGACTTTTGCACGCCGAAATTATTACCGAAAGATTAAAAAGAGAATTCGGCCTGAATTTGGTGTTATCTACGCCGTCTGTAATCTATAAATCTATAACTAAAGAGAAAAAAGAGCGTTTAATATATACCTCTGCCGATTGGTTAGATCCGAGCAGAATTGAGGAAGTTCAAGAATTGTGGGTTAAAATTCAAATTTTAACTCCGTTGCGTTATTTTGGGCCGATCTCTGAATTGTTGACTGATATTGAAGCTAATCACATTAATACCGATTATCTCGTTACAGAAAAAGCAGAATTAATTTATGAATCTCCTCTCAGGGAAATCATTACCAAGAATTTTTATGATAAATTAAAAAGCGTATCGCAGGGGTTTGCCTCAATGAGTTACGAAATTTTGGACTGGAGGAAAGCTAATTTGGTTAAACTTGATATTTTAATTTTGGGGAAAAAAGAAGAATCTTTCTCTCGGATTGTCTCCGAAAAAGACGCCCATAAAGAAGGTAAGAAATTAGTTGAGAAACTGAAAGAAACCTTGCCGTCTCAGTTATTTGCCGTTCCGATACAAGCAGCCGTAGGCGGAAAAATTATTGCAAGGGAAAATATTAAAGCCAAAAGAAGAGACGTAATTGCTCCACTTTATGGTGGCGATTATACCAGAAAAAGAAAGCTATTAGAGAAACAAAAAAAAGGCAAAAAAGAATTAAAAGAAAAAGGGGAGATTCACATTCCCGCAAGCGTATTTCTGGAGATATTTAGGGGTTGAGGCGGTAAAGAGTCTTTGCTACTATCAGAATAGAGGAGCTACTAAAAAGAAAACCATACTCAAAACTACCAACGATATCACAATAATCCAAGTCGCCTTAAATATTGTTCTTGCTTTAATTTTTGTCATTATCTTATGGTAGCAAAAAAAATCAAGAAAAAAAAGCATTTTCCAGGAAATATATTTTATTCTTTATTAATTGGGATATTTTTTCTTGGTTTAGTCAGTTTTCTGATTATTTCAAATATAAGGATAACCCAAAAAAGAGCCGAGATGAAAGAAAGGATAGAGTCTTTAAGGAAAGAGATTCAGATTTTAGAAGAAAAAAATCAACAATTAAAAACTGGCTTGTCCCAAGCTCAACAAGAATCTTACTGGGAAGAAAAAATTAGAGAACAGGGTTATAAGAAACCGGGCGAAGAAGTGGCGGTTATCTTACCTCCGGAGGGAAGTGAGCAGAATAAGCAACTAGAAAAAAGTCTTTGGCAGAAGATATTGGGCCCCCTTAAAATTTTTTTTGGAGATTTATAATAAAAATAATGTCTATAAATAAGAAATTTTATAATAATTTCTAACGAAGTGGAAAAATTACATTTCTAAATGCGAAACGTAATAAATTTGTAAAACAAATTTAAACGTTTCAGCAAAGTAAAATTTCAAAGAAATTTGTACGTTGCGAGAGTAGTATAATGGTATTATGCCCCGCCCCTTTATGCGAGTGTAGTACAGTGGCAGTATGCGACCTTCCCAAGGTTGAGACGAGGGTTCGATTCCCTTCACTCGCTTATAGAAAGAGGCGGGGAGAAAGGGGTTCGATTCCCCTCTCTCGCTCCAAGATTTGACTTTCGGGAGTTATATAAATGCTTGCCGGAGTAGTTTCAGTGACAGAGCAGTGGTTTCAATCTACAACCAATTTTAACATTGACGTTGGTCGTAAATCTCCGTATACTGGATATATGCCAATGCCTAAAAAACCCAGAGGAAAGTGTCTTAATTGCGGTAAAGAAACACCTCGCGCGAGGCATAAATACTGCAGTAATGCATGTCAAATTGAATATCAGTATCAATCTTATATCAAAAAGTGGAAGGATGGAAAGGAGAATGGGCTACAAGGCTTAGGTATAGTTTCAAGGCATATTAAACGATATTTAAGAAAAAAGTTTGGGAATAGATGCTGTTTATGTGGATGGTCAAAGGTAAATTCTAAAACAGGAATGGTGTCACTTGTGGCCGACCATATTGATGGCAATTGGCGCAATAATATTGAGAGCAATCTTCGTTTTCTTTGTCCCAATTGCGATTCATTAACTTCTACTGCTGGATTAAATAGGGGAAATGGTAGGAAGGATCGAGTTTTGAATAAAAGAGCTAAAGAAGGTCGTTTGTTGTTGACGATGAATACGCCGGAGTAACTCAGTGGTAGAGTAGCTGTTTCGTAAACAGCAAGTCGTGAGTTCAAGTCTCACCTCCGGCTCTTTTTATTTTTTAAAAAAATGCTAAAATAATTTAAAGAATATGCCAGATTTAACTGAAAAAATTGAAGATTTAAAAACTAAATTCCGTCATTTGACGGACTGTCTTTGACGTAGAAAATAAGAAAAAGAATATTAAAAATTTAGAAAAAGAGATTGAAAAACCAAATTTCTGGCAGAATAAAAAGGGAGCGATAAAAATCAGCCAGGAATTAGCTGATTTAAAAAAAGAAATAGAGGATTTTGAAGAATTAGAAATTGAATTGGAATTATTAAAAGAGGGAGCAAACGAAGAAAAAATCAAAGAATTTGAAAAGAAATTAAAACAAAAAGAGCTTCAAGTTTTTCTATCCGGAAAGTACGATAAAGGAAATGCGATTTTATCAATTTTCTCAGGGGCTGGCGGTCAAGATGCTCAAGATTGGGCAACCCTTCTCTTGAGAATGTATGAAAGATATTGCCAGATTAAGGGATTTAAAACAAAAATATTGCATCAATCCTTTGGAGAGCCGGGCGGCCCCGAAAGTAGAATTGGAATAAAATCGGTTAGCATTGAAATTAAGGGTAGTTATGCCTACGGATTTCTTAAAAAAGAAACTGGCGTTCATCGTTTAGTCCGAATTTCACCTTTTTCTGCCCAATCTCTACGTCATACCTCCTTTGCTTTAGTGGAGGTTTTACCTGAGATTTCAGAAGCCGATGAGGCCGAAATAAAAATTAAACCAGACGATCTAAAAGTTGATTTTTATCGAGCTTCGGGTCCCGGCGGTCAATATGTAAACAAAAGAGAAACAGCAGTAAGAATTACCCATTTGCCAACTGGGATTGTTGTCGCTTGTCAGTCGGAGAGATTGCAGGGAGATAATCGGAAAAAAGTTATGCAAGTGCTGGCCTCAAAACTTTATCAGCTTCAAGAAGGGGAAAGAAAAAAAGAAATATCAAAAATTAAAGTCGCCACAGGGCGAGCCTCGCCCGCCGGCCGGGGCGAGAAAATTTCAGCCAGCTGGGGAAACCAAATAAGAAGCTACGTTTTCCACCCTTATAAATTAGTAAAAGATTTAAGAACAGGCGTTGAGACATCAAATCCTGAAAAAGTTTTAGACGGCGATTTGGATGAATTTATAACAGCTGCGCTGATATATCGAGCATAGCTCGTTATCGAGGTTGAAATTAAAATTAAGTAAAATTAGGTAAATGATACGCTTCCAAAATGTTAGCAAAATTTATCCTCCGAATATGATTGCGCTTCAAGATATTACTTTTGAGATTAAGCCAAAAGAATTTGTTTCAATTGTGGGGAGATCGGGATCGGGGAAGACAACCCTGCTTAAGCTATTATTGGTTGAAGAGAAACCCACCGAAGGAAGAGTTTTTTTAGATGGCAGTGATCTTTCTAAGATAAAGCATAATAAATTACACGAGGTCAGACGTAAAATCGGAGCAGTCTTCCAAGATTATAAATTGCTTCCCTCAAAAACAGTTTATGAAAATATATCTTACGTAATGGAAGTAATTGGGGCGAGCGATAAAGAAATCAAAAGAGATGTCGCCGAGGTTTTGGAGATTGTGGGATTAGAAAATCATGCTTGTAATTTTCCGGCTCAACTTTCAGGGGGCGAGAAACAAAGGGCGGCCATAGCCCGGGCTTTAATCCATAGGCCAGAAGTTATTCTGGCCGATGAGCCCACCGGGAATCTCGATCCTTACCATGCTGCAGACATCGCCAGACTTTTGCTAAGAATTAATGAACTCGGAACTACCATTGTTTTAGCCACCCACAATAAAGAAATAATTAATTCTTTGGGTAAGAGAGTTATAACTTTAGAAGAAGGAAGAATTATAAGAGATGAGGAGGAAGGAAGATTCGCCCTCTAAATTTTAATATGATTACTTCTTTAAAAAGAATAATTAAATCGGGTTGGCTGAGTTTTTCACGCGATGGGGGATTATCCTTTGCTACGATTTTTATTATGGCAATGGCTGTTTTTTTGATTGTTTCTCTTTTTCTCTTTAAAGACGTTAATCAATTTTTGATTTCAAGCATTCAAGAAAAAGTTGATATCTCGGTTTATTTTAAAGAGAGTGTCGCAGAGGAAGCAATTTTGAATATTAAAGAAGAGATTTCTAAAATACCAGAAGTAAAGGATGTTGAGTATGTTTCAAAAGAAATGGCCATGGGAGACTTTGTTAAAAAACACGAATCAGATCCAATATTGATGGAATCTTTGACAGAGATCGGCGGAAATCCCTTTTTAGCTTCTTTAAATATAAGAGCCTTTGGAGCAAGCCAATATGAAGCAGTGGCGAACTTCTTTAAAAAAACCGAGCTCGAAAATTTAATTGAAAAAATTGATTATTATCAAAGAAAATCGGTTATTGATAAAATTTTCTCTTTAACCTCAACAATAAAAAATGGGGGAATTCTCCTCTCGCTATTTTTAGCAATGGTGGCTATTTTAACTACTTTCAACACTATTAGATTGGCAATTTATAATACGAGGGAAGAAATTAAGGTTCAAAGATTGGTCGGAGCTTCTAACTGGTTCATTAGAGGGCCGTTTATTGTCCAAGGAGCAATTTTTGGGATACTTGCTTCTTTAATTTGCCTTTTATTATTTACTTTTGCCTGCTGGGCTATTGGGTCAAGATTGGAGATTTTCTTCCCGGGTTTGAACCTTTTTAAATTTTTTATAAATAATTTTTGGGCATTATTTTTAGTTCAGCTCGGTGGGGGAATTATTTTAGGGATTATCTCCAGCTTAATTGCTATAAGAAAGTATTTAAGAGTATAAATCGCGAATTTTAGCGAATTTACCACGAGTTAAAACGAATACTTTGCCGGGTCATCTAATGGTAGGATAGATGCCCCTGGAGCATCTTATGAACGTTCGAATCGTTCCCCGGCAGCCATTTGAATAATTTTAATAATTTTTAACCTTAATTTTATGGGCAACAACACAACCCAAACAGAATCGTTGAACACGCAGGAGCATCAGCAAAAAGCTGATAAAAAATCAATAAAAATTAGCATAAAAACCGCCATTATTATTGTTGTGATTATCGCATTGGGCGTGTTAGCTTATGTTTATAAAGGATTATTCATCGCGGCAACCGTTAATGGTATTCCGATAAGCCGGCTGGCTATCATTCAAGAGCTCGAGAAGGCGTCAGGCAAAAATTTATTAGATTCTCTTATCACCGAAAAGCTCGTTCAGAACGAGGCGAACGCAAAGAAAATTATTGTAAGCGATGACGAAATCAATGGGGAAATAAAAAAAATTGAAGATCAGATCGTAGCGCAGGGTGGTACGCTTGATGCGGCGCTCGCCGCGCAGGGTATGAGTATGGAAAATTTAAAGAAACAGATTATTTTGCAAAAGGAAGTAGAAAAATTGGTTGTAGACAAAATAAACGTTACGGATGAAGAAGTAGCGCAGTATATTAAGGATAATGCGATTTCAATTCCAGAAGGGCAGGAAGCGACGACTACTGCTCAGATAAAAGATGGGTTGAGAAATCAAAAACTGAGTACAGAGGGCAATGCATTGATAGCCACCCTGAAGTCGCAAGCTAAGATTCGCTATTTTGTAAATTATTAATTTTTACCGGTTCCAGACCGGGGCACACAGTAAAATTATCGCCAATCGGGCGGTTTTTGGTAGAATAAATATTATGATTAAGGTTGAAAATTTAACAAAGAAATTCGGTGATTTCATTGCGGTTGACAATGTCTCTTTTTCTGTAAACAAAGGAGAAATTTTTGCTTTTTTGGGTCCAAATGGCGCAGGAAAAACCACAACTATAAAAATGCTTACTACTCTTTTGCGCCCCACCAGCGGAGTGATTTATGTGAGCGGTAAAGATCCGGCTAAAGATCAAAATGAAGTCCGGCGCTCTTTCGGAATAGTATTTCAAGACCCCAGTTTAGACGATGAGCTCACGGCTTATGAAAATATGGAATTTCACGGCGTACTTTACGGCGTTCCAAAAGAAATTAGGAAAGCGAGAATTGAACAGCTGCTGAAATTTGTTGAATTGTGGGACAGAAAAGACAAACTTGTTAAAAATTTTTCCGGAGGGATGAAACGCCGTCTTGAGGTAGCCCGAGGATTAATTCACCATCCCAAAATTCTCTTTTTAGACGAACCGACGCTTGGTTTAGACCCGCAAACCCGAAGCCATATCTGGAGTTATATTAGAAAACTAAGCAACGAGGAAAAAATGACAGTCTTTTTTACCACCCATTATATGGAAGAAGCAGAAAAAATAGCCCAAAAAGTAGCTGTTATAGACAACGGGAAAATAGCCGCCAAGGGAACTCCTTCAGAGCTAAAAGAACAAACAAAGACTGCTTCGCTGGAGGATTCGTTTTTGGCTTTAACGGGAAAAAAGATACGCGAAGAAGGAGCGAATCCTATTGACGAAATGAGAATAAGAAGAAAGATGTTCCGCCATTAATTAAAAAATAATATATGAAAGTAATTTATATTCTTTGGCTCCGCCAAATTAAAAGATATTATAGAGCAAAATCCCGCATTATAGGGTCTATTGCCCAACCCTTGCTTTTCTTGTTAGCTTTTGGATTTGGTTTCGGTCCGATTTTTCAGAAGGGGGGCGGAGGAAACTACATCCAGTTTTTGGTTCCCGGCATAATTGCAATGGGAATTTTATTTACCGCAGTTTTTTCAGGAATTGAAATAATCTGGGATAAGCAGTTCGGCTTTTTGAAAGAAACACTTGTTGCGCCAGTTTCCCGTTTGAAAATAATGATCGGCAGAACTTTAGGCGGCGGGACGGTGGCGGTAATTCAGGGCGTTATTATATTGGCAGTTTCTCTCTTTGTTGGATTTCATCTGCCCGGTCCTCATATGATAATTTTATCTTTGATTTTTATGGCATTGATAGCTTTTCTTTTCGCCGCTTTAGGCACTGTTATAGCTTCGCTTCTGGAAGATATGCAGGGATTTCAGCTGATTATGAACTTTTTATTAATGCCGCTTTTCTTTCTTTCGGGCGCTTTATTTCCGCTTCAGGGACTGCCCAGGGTTTTTACCATAATTGCCAGCATGGACCCTCTTTTTTACGGGATTGAGGGCTTGCGGGGCACGCTTGTCAGCGGCCTTCATTTGGGGCTTTTCCATGATTTTTTGATTTTGTCCGCAATCACCGCCATTTTATTTGTTATAGGCAGTTATCTTTTTTCCAAAATAGAAATTTAATTCTCTATATTTTTATCAAAGAGATTCTAACGGACTCCAGCCCACCATACAGGAAATGTCAAATTTTTCGAACGAGAAATTTCGTTAGGCTCGCCCCGCCAGCGGGCGGGGCTCGCCAAAAATTAAGCTAAAAAATCATAAGGAGGTTGCCAATTTCAGGCAACTTTTTTGTTGGAAATAGTATGGTTCGTTCCGACTCTTTCCACAATTTGCTTAATTTCTTCCAAAGATTTTCCGGAAGTGAGTTTTTGAATTGAAAATGCGGTTTTTAGGAAATTTCTGGTTGGTTCGATCCAATTTTGAAATTTCTTCTTTTCGACCATTTCTTTTTCACCTTTCAAGGTGATTTTTTGGCGGATAAATTCTTCTTTTTTACGTTTATAATCTTCCTCTTCAATCAAGCCATCGAGATAACCTTCCAAAAGTCTGTCTAATTTATTTTGAATTTCAGTCAATTTTTGATTTATCTTTTGTACAAAAATTTCACCTACTTGAATTTCTTTCTTTCCCTCTTTTTCTAAATATTCCAGCATTTCTTTTGCCCAATTTTCCGGCAAAGCAATTTCTTTTAGTTTCTGGCAGATTTGATTTACCAATTCTTTTTCCTGAATATATTTTTCTTGGCAAGGTCCAAATTTTCTTGTACATCGGTAATATCTATATAATCCGCCATTTCCTTTTGCCCATTGGGCAGTTATCGCCGCACCGCAAGAACAACGAAACAAGCCACAAAAAGGAAAATTATGTTTTTGTCTTCTGTTTCTCGGTTTTCCTCTTTGTTTTAAGATTTTCTGAACTTTATCAAAAATCTCTTTTGAAATAATTGGTTGGTATTTTCCTTCGTAGATTTCATCTTTCCATTTCATAATTCCAATGTAGAGCTGGTTTGTTAAAAGATTATAGATTGAGGAATTACTTCTCGGTTTTCCATTTCTGCTGGTTATTCCATATTGAGCTAATCTTTTAGAAATTGCTTCTAAGGAATATTTTCCAGTAGCAAATTCTCTGAAAATCTTTTGAACAATTTTTGCTGTTTTTGGGTCAGGAACAATATTTCTTAATCTGTGGTCATAGATATATCCTAAAGGTTTTTGTCCTGGCCATTCACCCTGTCTTAATTTTTGGCGATTTCCTCTTTTTACATTTTCAGAGAGATTATCAATGTAGTATTTGGCATTAGATAAAGCAATAGACAAAAAGAATTTCCCGGCTGGCGTATTTCCAAAAGAAAAGGTCGGAAATTTTAAGCCAGCTAATTTTCTAGTATCTAAAAGATAAATAATTCTCCCGCCATCGATTGAATTACGAGATAATCTATCTGGGTGCCAAGCCAAAATTCCAACAGGAATTTTAGAAGTTTCAATTTTTGAAATCATTTCATTAAAAATTTCCCGGCCGGGAATTTTGGCAGTTTTCTTTTCAATAAAAATTTCGGAAATCTCCAAATTTTCTCTTTCGGCAAATTCCTTCAATTCAGTTATTTGGGCTTCAATACTTAAAACCTGATAACCTTCTTCGTCGGTTGATTTCCTGACATACAAGAACCAATTTTGAGGCTGTTTGTTTAATTCCATATTTTTGAGTTGATTTTTTAGCTTCATTTTTGGCGAGCCCCGCCCGCTGGCGGGGCGAGCTTAACGAATTTTCCCGTTCGAAAAATTTGACATTTCCTGTATGGTGGGCAATAATTGATAATACGCGAACCTATTTTATTTGGAAAATTCAAGGAATTCTCAAAATTCTGGAGATGAAAAAGACCCTGCCTTGCTTTCGCAAGGCAGGGCAAATTTTTTAGGAGCGAACAAGGAAAGTTCGTTCCCCCCTCA
>Ga0315282_10003281_pt1 | contig 29106 bp, 24 predicted proteins | sample YL17G07_20_MG_FD_203693 | JGI IMG/M metagenome (GOLD analysis project Ga0315282, IMG submission 203693) | Sediment microbial communities from Yellowstone Lake, YNP, Wyoming, USA - YL17G07_20 | ecosystem: Environmental > Aquatic > Freshwater > Lake > Sediment | place: USA: Wyoming | collected... | reverse complement strand
CCTGCTGTCCCCTTTGTGGAACCGTTACCCAAGGTCTGTCGTTTCTCATCAGCCCTCCGCTCAAACAGTGTCTGATGAGAGCTTATCGTATAGTTTTGAGTCCAAGTCAACGTTTTCTTAATTTTTTTCACACCTTCTCCCCCATCAAGGGGGAGGATAATACTTGGGGACTTTCATCGTTCGAGGGTGACGCACCCGTCATGAAAAATTGTCTAGAAAATAACTTTCAAATCCCCCCAACTCCCCTTTGCTAAAGGGGGGCGAGGGGGGATTTGGAATTTATCTTTTCAGCCCCAGCCACAAAATCTCTTCTTCGGGCCGGGGATGGTCCACTGTGTATTGAACCGCTTCTTCAATGAGCTCCGGGGTGATGTCTCTCCCTCCCAATCCTGAGATGAATCCGAAGATTTGGGGTCTTTGCTCTCTCGAGTAGAGGGAGGCTCTTAACTCTTGGGCAAAGATACCTCCCACTCCTGCCGAGAGATTTCTATCAATGACCGCTATCTTCTTGGCTCCCTTAATTTCCTTATAAATTTCTTCAATGGGGAAGGGACGGAATCTCTTAATTTTTATTCCGGCAACACTGACTCCTTTCCCAATCAGTTTGTCGATGACGGTCCTTGAGGTACCGGTCACGGTGCCGGAGGTGATCAGAAGAATCTCTGTTTCCTCTTTTCCATATCTTTCAATCGCACCATAACGGCGCCCGAATCGGGATTTAAATTCATCGTCCACCTTTTTGGCGATCTCGGGAACCTGTTCCATCGCCTTTTGAAGCTTGTATCGAAACTCTAAAAAGTGGTCCGGTGTGGCGATCGTTGAAAAGGCCATGGGTTCCTGAGTATCAATGGGATATTCCGGGCAGTAGGGCGGTAAGAATGCGTCCACCTCCTCCATCGTGGGAATTTCTACAGCCTCGGAGGTATGGGAGAGGACATACGCATCGAGGACGACCATCACCGGAAGCTTGACCGATTCTGCAATGCGATAAGCCTGGAGGACGGTATCGAGGACCTCTTGATTATGTTCGCAATAGAGTTGAACCCATCCGGTATCCCTTTGAGAAAGGGAGTCACTCTGATCGCTCCAGATATTCCACGGTGGACCAATGGCTCGATTAACATTCACCAACACAATAGGAAGGCGAGCCCCGGAGGCCCAATGGAGCATTTCATGCATATAGGCCAATCCATGAGAGGAGGTCGCCGTAAAGCATCTCACCCCTCCGGTGGAAGCTCCAATCAAAGCAGCCATGGCAGAATGCTCTGACTCCACCTTTAAGAAAACCGTTTTCATGCGACCGCTTGCGGTCAGCTCTGATAGTTCTTCAACGATCGTCGTTTGCGGGGTGATGGGATAGGCGGAGATAACATCGACACGGCTCAAGATCACCCCGTAGGCCACCGCTTGATTTCCTGTGATGACCTTTTTCATCTCGCCTCCTCTTTTAATGAAATGGCCCCTCGGGGACATTCAGAAAAACAGATTCCACAGCCTTTACAAAAATCGTAATCCACCTGGCGGGAGAAAACCTCTTCTGTTTTCATGATGGACGCGTCGGGACAGAAAACGTAACAGTTCTCACATCCATTACAGGTCCCGCAGCTGAAACATCTTTCCGCCTCTTCCAATGCACTGCCATCTGTGAAGCCGGAGGTCACCTCTCCAAACCCTTTGATCCTTTTCTTAACGACACCTTTAGATTCCCTACGCCTTTCTAAAGGCTCGAAGTAGTCCGTATTCAATTCTTCGAAGGTGACAACATGGGGATTCATCCGTCTCTCTTCAGGATGGAGGTGTCTGAAGATCGAGATGGAAGGACCCTCTCCTATAAGAATTTGACGGAGCGCATCTTCTGAATCTTTGCCTTTCAAGTAACAATCCATAGCCAGGGCAGCCTTTTTGCCAGAACCAATGGCATGAGCCACGGTTCGCTGGGTTGAAGTGAGATCCCCTCCTGCGAAGATTCCTTTGATACCTGTGCTTCCATCTCTCTGCGTGAGAACAATCCCTTCTTTCTTCTCCAATCCTTTTGGAAGAAAGGAAACTTCTATCTCTTCTCCTGCGGCAATGATGACACTCTCTGCTTCGAAGAAAAAACTGGAATTAGGAATGGGAACAGGTCTTCTCCGACCACTCTCATCCTTTTCGCCTAACTCCATTCGCAAACACTCCAACCGTTTCATGCTATCTTTTTGTTGAATACGGATGGGATTGACCAGATATCTTATCTTCACCCCCTCTTCAATGGCTTCAACCATCTCATCTTCAAAAGCAGGCATCTCCTCCTTTGAACGACGGTAAAGAATGGTCGGCTTCTTTCCCAATCGGATGACTGATCGTGCCAGATCGATGGCGGTATTTCCTCCGCCGATGACAGCAATCTTGTCACCTAACTTCACTTTTTTACATACGTTGATCTTCTTCAGGAGGTCAAGACCGCTTAAGACACTCTTTCCTCCCTCGCCGGGGATATGAAGACCTCTGCTTTGATGGGCTCCAGTGGCAATGAAGACGGCTTGATAATTCTTTAAGTCCTCTAATTTTAAATTCTCACCAAATGGCATTCCCGTTCGAAACTCTACACCTAATTCCGCAATATTTGAAATTTCCCTATCCAAGACATCCTTCGGCAATCGATAGGACGGGATTCCTTCTCTCAACATGCCACCTGGTAAGGACGAGGATTCAAAGACGGTGACATCATAATCAAGCCTCGCCAGATGATAACCACAACTCATCCCAGCAGGTCCGGACCCTATAACGGCAATCTTTCCCTTCCTTACTCCCGGTACCTTTTTTATCTTCTTATTCGAATTTGAAGCAAAATCTGAAACGAATCTCTCCAGGGCATGAATGGCAATCGGTTCATCGTAGGCCCCGCGATTACATTTCGACTCGCAGGGATGAAAACAGACTCTGCCACAGATTCCTGGAAAAGGATTCTCCTCCTTGATCAAATTCCAGGCCCCTTCAAAATCTCCTTCCGTCATTCTCTGTATAAACGCTACGATATCATTTCCCACCGGACAGGCTGCACTGCAGGGGGGGGTCTTGTCTTCATAAAAAGGACGCTGTGCCCTCCATGCCCCCGTCTTATTCCAGTCCATATGTCCAAAGGAAATGGAGATCATCGGCATTTCGGAAGCACCTTTAAAATGAATTGGGTCAGACATTTTTTCCTCTTAACTTCAGATAGTGTACCGCGTCAAAAGTCCCTTTACTTTGTTTGTCATTCCGGACTTGATCCGGAATCCAGTCTTTTCAACTGGATTCCCGCTGGAGTTTACCCCGTACTTGATACGGGGCGGGAATGATGGGCAAAAAAGTTTTTCAAAGTGCTAAAGTGTTACGATTTGTCTAGTTTGAAATTTGGCATTCATTTGACATTGGGATTTTGACATTTGATATTGGGTTCAGAATTTGACCTCCTGATAGGCTTCTCTTGCAGCTTTCGCGTTCTCGTCCTTCTTTCCTGAAAGCTCTTCACGAATGGCCAGCGCGATGGAATCGATTCCTACAAGGCCCGTCACCTTTGAAAAGGCTCCCAAGATAGCTGTATTGACAATCGGGTTTGTTCGTGAGCCTAAGCCATTCCGGATGGCAATCGAAGTGGCATCGACCGTAGCCGTCCGAAAACCCTTCAGATCACTAAATGCCTCAGGGGGCTGGTGTGAATTGATTACGATCCACCCATTCGGTTTAAGCCCTGAAGTGACATCGATCGCTCCGATCAGCGTTGGATCAAGGACAATGATATGATCGGGTTCATAGATATTGACCCTCAAATGAATGCGTTGTCGATCCACCCTCAAGAAGGCCATGACAGGTGCCCCTCGCCTTTCAACTCCAAAGGCAGGGAAAGACTGGACATAGAGGCTTTCATGGAAAAAAGCAACGGCAAGCACCTTGGATGCCACCACTGCTCCCTGACCACCTCTACCATGAAATCGAATCTCAATCATTCTCTTTCACTAACGTGCCCGTGATCAATGTCCGAAACCTCAATTTGAAAAGTCCATTTATAAGCAATTATAAAATTTATTCCGATAGATTAAAAGTCGACCTTGGGCCTCTCCTATTTCAGAAGGCATTCCACATTATTTCCCCTCCCCTGGCGGGAGGGGATGAAGGGGAGGGGGAACCATTCTATTTCACCTCCACCCACCTCTCCCCCATCAAAGGGGGAGAGGAAGAGAAGACATTTGGTGTCAAAAGTCGACTTTCTGCCTGTGCTCTCTCAAGGGTTTGAGATGGCACGTTTCGTTCATCAGCGATAGAATGAATTTTCCATTTCTGTGTTGAATCAGGTTGATGGCCGTCGTATCTTGAGTGATCTGCCAGAAATGGGAGTTGTCTAAATCGAGAATGGCACAAATCAAAACTTTGCACACGACCCGATGAGAAACGAGGACAAGGGTCTTTCCAGGATTCTTTCTGATCACCTCTTCCAGTGCAGCCATCGCTCTCACTCTGACATCATCCAAACCTTCCCCGCCCGGAAGCCTGACCAGATGGGGCGTTTCCACCCATTGGCGATAGGTCTTACTGTCACTCTTCCGAATCTCCTGATGCGGACGCCCTTCCCAATTTCCAAAGCTCATATCGATTATTCCTTGCAGGGGTTGAACCTTTATGTCGTGAAATTGGGCAACCTTCTGAGCTGTCTGCCAAGCTCTTGATAGAGAGCTTGAGTAAATCGCCTGGATCTCCATTCCCCTGAAATATTGCCCTACCAACTCCGCTTGCTTCAGACCGGTCTCATCGAGGGGAATATCTGTTCTTCCACGGAAGATCTCCTCCTTATTCCATGCCGTTTGGCCATGACGTACAAGATAGATCGATGTCATACGGTCACATTATCACCCATACAGAAGAAATTCTCAAAAAGAATTCTTACCAGCCGGCGTCGATGTTCGAAGCCCTATTGTGAAGCTCCCCGGCCACAGGCCGGGGCTTCCCGAAAAGGAAATATCGTTTTAATTGTGCCCCTTCACCCCGCCTACACGGCGGGGCTTGCGGGGCACTTGCCGGTCAAAAGGGCGGCTATCATAGGGCATGGGAGGATGTCTGTAAGGCGCAGGGTTAGGGTTATCCATTGTTTCCGGGATTTCTCAAAACTCCTGATGAGAGCACGGGAAGACAAAGATGAACAAGGATAATTCCTGAAATCGATGTTTGACAGTTTCTCCAAAAGGATGTAGATTTCAATCGTAAATCGATAAAGAGATGGATGAGTGCCTTATCCAACCCATCAACTTCTAAGTATATCTGAACAGACATGGGTACAGAATTAATACTTGTTCCGGTGATAATGTGAGTGAATTCAATTTTTCAGAAAGTTTCATTCGACGAAGAAAGCGTCTTATACTGATAGTATTTCCATTTATAGCGTTATGTGTTTTAGTGTTTGCCTTTTTCATAACCGGTTTTAAAATCCTCCCGCTCTTGATCTCTTCCATCACATTCTTAATTTTAGCTGCCATAGTCACAATTGAACTGCTTCTAATATTCCGAAGTCTGCGTAAGATGAAAGTGATCGTCTATGATGACAAGTTAATCAAGCAGTCTGGCAACAAAAAACAGACAGTCCTATGGGATGATGTCGTTAAGATTAAGAGGCGATTGAAGCCACGTGGAACAGTTGATTTTCTTCGTATATATCAAAAGGGCGGGGGCGTCATTTACCTTTATGGCTTTACCGGAATGAAGGAGATAGATGAATTAATAAGGGAGAAAGTTGAGGGTAAAGTGCTTTTACAAACAAAACGCCAGAGATTGGATTGGGATTCGCCGATTGGTTCAATGATAGCCGCTTTTGCAGGGGCGGCAGCGGGGGCGACAGCAGTGGCTATCATTGGATTTGCAGGCCATAGAGCTTTGGATGTCTTTGCGATTTGTTTAACAATGGGTGTGGGTAGTTGGTTTTTAATTTTAAAACCAATGTCCAAGACGAATTTGAGCTTCAGATGGTTTGAAATCATTTTGGGTATTGCGCTTATTAGCTTAGGTATTTATGGATTTATTGATTCCTTTATTTTATGAGAGCTTTTGAAAATGACCACTCCACCAAGCACAAAGCGCTTTCAAACTGAAATAATCAACAATTTAGCTGGAGTTATTCTCACTCTTTGTAGGTGAAATGCTCAAACCGAGGCTTTATCAGGCAACAGAGAGGCGCGACTTTTCAGGATGGGCCTCTGCCACGCTTTTCCAAAGAAATAATCCAAGACCTTTTTTGAACTCTTTTCCTTCTTCACTGATGTCTTTCCTCCAGAATCCTTTCTCAGGCTGAAGAAAGACCTTTCGCTGTCAAGCAGCAAAAGCAAATCAACCCAAGTTACATCGTCTTCCTTAACCTTACTCCTAACCTTCTCCTTTAATACTTGATAGAGTTCTTTCCACGTCATCCCCTCCTCCAATTCTTTTTCATCCATCTTTCCTTTGATAAAATTGATGACCCTTGCCAGACGAAACAGGGTTAATAAATCGAGCCGATTAAATTCTTTCGTTTCAATGGGAAAGGTGCTTGACCGCCACTGGGAGATGTAAGTAGGAAGAATACCTTCCTTCTTACATCTCTCAAAAAGAGGGGTCCCGGGCGTGGGGTAATAGACGCTGGGGCCGATGAGGACTTTTTCCCCCATCAGATAGATCAAGGTATCTACCATCTCCTCGATGGTTTGGCCGGGCATGCCCAGGATGGCATAGGCTGTCACATTAAGGCTAAATCGCTCTGCTTGTTCTAAGATTTCATCGAATTCTGTTGTTGTCTTAGGTCTTCTCATCCTCTCTTTCGTTGTGGGATCTGTACTGACATAGGAAAGATTGATGGTGTGGAAACCTGCCCTTTTCATTGACTTTAGAAGTTCTCCATCCAGAGAGGCAAAGGAGATTCCATTCATTGCAGAAAGTTCAATCTTCTCTTCTCCAAACTTCTCGATTATGAGATTCATCAATTGCTTCGCCCGCTGCTGATCAAAGGTGAAATTGTCGTCTTCAATATCGAAGATCCGGATTCCATATTGCTTCTGACACTCCATCATCTCTTTGAGTATGGCCTCCGGAGTTCGAGACCTGAAAGAAGTCCCCATGACATGATGAGCCGAACAGTAGGCGCACCCGTGGGGGCAGCCCCTGCTCGTGATGATCATCGTGGATCGTTTCTTTCTCTGCCGATATTGATCCAGATCGAGCAGTTCCCTTGTAGGATGAGGAAGGGAATCGAGATCCTGGATGAAATTCTGAAGAGGGTTGATCTGTATCTCTCCATCTTTCCGATATCCGATCCCGTCAATCTTCTCAATGTTTTTCACTTTTCCTTTCCCAATCTGTTCTAAAAGAAGAGGAAAACGGACCTCCCCTTCTCCCAAGACCACATAATCGACAAAAGGGCTTCGTAGAACATCTTCCGGATCGCAACTGACATGGGCTCCCCCCATAACGACGATCTTTCTCTCATCCCATTGCTTGATGATCCTGGCAATCCCCAGCGCCTCCCCGTGATACGGTGTAAAGGAAGAAGAAATTCCGAAGACATCAGCTTTTGAATCTTTAATCCTTTGCTTGATCTCCTCGTAACTCATTCCGAAATGGTAATAACCCGTATAGAGCTTGAAAGGGCTCCGGTCATCAAAAGGATAGAAATCTTTAAGATAGGAAAGTTCTGCAGGAATGGGTATGGATTTTTTCTTTTCCGTCAGACAATCGAGGATCTCTACGTCGTGGCCGTGATTTTTTAATGAGGCAGCGAGATAGGCCAGCCCGATCGGCTGCGTCCGAATGGAGGTTCGATAGAAATCCTGAATGGGCGGTTGAATCAGAAGGATCTTCATAATTTTATGTTTTTACAAATGAGTTAAAACAAGTATAATAAACATGGGATTGTGCGTCCAATTTAATTTGTTAAGCAGGGATAGTGAAGCCTCCGGATAATGTTGAATGGTTGAATATATGTCATCACCTTTAATCAGTATCAATGGTCTCTTCAAGAAGTACGGCGAACGAGTAGCGGTCCAGGATGTGAGCTTCTCCATCGAGGAGGGGGAAATCTTCGGGTTGTTGGGGCCGAACGGAGCAGGAAAGACGACCACTCTTTCAATCCTGTCAACCCTGCTCATTCCTGACGAAGGGATTGTAACGATTAGTGGCTACGATATAGTCCGCGAGGCCAGGCAGGTCAAGCGCCTGATTGGTTCCGTCCCCCAGGAACTGGCCCTTTACCCAACGCTCAGTGCCTGGGACAACCTGGCTTTCTTCGGCCGTATCTATGGCTTGCAAGGACTGGAGCTCAAAGGACGTGTTACCACAGTATTGGCACTCGTGGGATTGAGCGACCGATCTGCTGATCCTGTGCAAACCTTCTCCGGTGGGATGAAGCGCCGTCTCAACATCGCCGCCGGTCTCATCCACCGGCCTCGCGTCCTCTTCTTAGACGAGCCTACTGTTGGAGTGGACCCCCAATCCCGCAACTTCATCTTCGAGCACGTAAAGCGGTTGAATGCGGAAGGAATGACCATCGTCTACACGACGCACTATATGGAGGAAGCCGAGCGACTGTGTGATCGAGTAGCCATTATAGACCATGGACGTATCCTCGCTCTGGATACTACGAAAGGGCTGATCGACATGCTTGGCGGCGGCGTCATTTACCTGGGCCTCCCCCAGGTAGCACTGGAATCGCTTCTGCCAGCTGTTCGTGCCCTATCGCATGTAAGTATGGTCACTCAGGAGGACTGCCGCCTTAAAATCGAGACAAGTAACGCCCGTCTCGCGTTGTTAGAACTGATTGAATTGTGCAATGCCCACAACGTCTCCATTCTCTCTCTGCAGATGCTGGAGCCTAATCTGGAAAGCGTCTTCCTTCACTTAACAGGCAAAAGGCTGCGAGATTAAGAGGTGCCGCATGCTGAAACAAATTTTTGCCCTGACCTGGAAGGACCTCAAGGTCTTCTTCAAAGACCGCGGGGCTGTCGTGCTGATCTTCGTGCAGCCGTTCATGTTCATCTTGGTGATGAGCTACGCCCTATCGGGTATTTTCCGCACAGGGGACCGTCCGATCCTGATCCTCGCCGTAAACCAGGACAAGGGAACTCAAGCAGCTGCCGTCCTGCGCCAACTGGGTGAGATGAAATCCTTCGCGGTTGAGACTACATGGCAAGGCCAACCCTTGACGCAGCAAAAAGCGGAACAACTGATCATCAAAGGCAAACGTAACCTTGCCCTGATCTTTCCGCCCGACTTCTCGACGGTACTGGAGCAAAATCCGGCAATTCGAGAACGTCGAACGACGAAAGTCAAATTTATTGTTGATCCCACCACCTCCAGCCAGCTTGTAGAGCCCATCCGGGGGACCCTTCAGGGCCTCCTGGAGCGGACTGCCTTCACAGCGATGGTCCCCAAGGGGGTGGACTACGTCTTCGACACGCTGGCTCCCCAGGCCCCGACTAAGGAAAGGGAGAACTTCAGAGCCAGGGCAGAAGGGGCGATGTCGGGCGGCCTGATGGAAGGGCAGACCCCTGTTGCCACTGTGGAGCAAACCTCGCCGCCAGGAATGAGGGTGAAAAAGCTACCAGATGTCTTCCAGCAGAATGTACCTGGTTATACTATTTACGGCATCTTCTGGATTGTGAGCCTTCTGGCAGTCTCGGTTCTGCGAGAAAAACAAGAGGGGACCTTCCGTCGACTGTTAGTGGCACCTATGGGTCGTATGGTAATGTTGGCGGGCAAGCTGATGCCATACTACCTGATCAACATAGTCCAGATTGCGATCATGCTGGGAGTGTCGAGCCTCCTCTTCAAGATGAATCTTGGTCATTCACCGGCAGGGTTGGTGGTCGTGAGTCTGGCAGCAGCAGCCACAGCTACCGGCCTTGGAGTACTTGTGGCCGCCCTGGGCCGCACCGAGGCCCAAATAGGCGGCCTCACCGTTCTTCTTCTGCTCACCCTTTCCGCTCTCGGCGGTTGCTTCGTCCCACGGTTCACCATGCCTGACTGGCTGCGAACGGTTGGCCTTATAACACCCCATGCCTGGGCCTTGGATGCCTATCAGGATTTGTTGGTGAGAGGGTACGGTCTGCTCGAGGTGCTACCCAAGGTGGGTACTCTGGTCGCATTTGCATTGGTTTTCTTCACGATCGGCGTATGGCGATTCCGCTTCAAATGAGATCCCTGCCTCATATCTACCGGCTTTTATGCCATTCCGAAATGGTAATAACCACCATCGAGTTTAAAAGGGCTTCGATCGTTGAAGGGATAGAAATCGCTCGAGTAAGAAAGTTCTGCAGGAATGGTCAATGGGTAATCGATAATATGCTATATCCTCTATTTGTCCGAATTTCGGTCACTAACTCTAACTGGGTAGATCTTTTCGTAATTTATCATTAATTGATTTTTCGATGAACTGTGATCATATTTAAACTGATAGGAAGCGAATTTCGCCGGATAGGAGGTGGGTATTATGGCAACTGATCTTGTTTGCGGTTCAAGCATTGATGAGAACAACGCGGGGGCATCTTACAATTATAAAAGGCAAACCTATTACTTTTGTGGAGCGCCATGTAAAGATGAATTTACAAAGGCCCCCGCCAAGTTCCTTAAAAAAAGAAGCTAAGCTCTAGCATTTTGAGATGATCACGGAAGGGCGGGATGACAGATGTTTTCCCGTCCTTTTTTATCCTCCTCATTAGGAACGGATTTTAATACCCGCCAGACTAAGCCAGCCTTAATTTGATCGTCATCACCCTCTCATAATTATCCATATCACAATATTCGAAGCCGAGCTTCTTGTAGAGCTTGATAGCTATGAAGTTTGTTACGGTGACTGTCAGCCAAACTGAGTCGAACCCGAGTTGCTTGAACTTCTCCAGGGTAAACCGCGTCAACTCGGTCCCGATCCCGAGATTTCTGTGATTTTGATCGACAAAGATCACAAATTCACCCGACTTGGTCTTCATATCGGGAATCAGCGCAGCGTGGCCTATGACGCTATCGCCTCTCCACGCGAGAAGATTCTCCCCAATTTCGAAGAGCTTCTTCACCCAGTCACGACAGATTTCAGGGTCTTCAGGTGGGAGGCCCTGAGAGGCGGGTTTAGGAGAGAACATTCGGTACATCTCCAGAAGAAGTGGAAAGTCTTCAGCACAACTGATCCCTATTTTAAAGGGTTTTCCAGACTTGTCAGTTCTGGTGATGCGCTTTGGCTCCATAGTAAAATGGATTTTGAAAGGGGAATGGCTATTCCCCAATTCTTCGTATCTCTTGGTACAACGAATATACTTTAAAGCTTCGAAAAAGGCAATTTCTATTCAGAGAATAGCGAGGCTTTTTTATTTCTGGTCGGAAGATAAAATTTCTCTTGGGATTGGAATTCCGGAGATTTTTGGTTCGGTGAGATCATTCCTGATTATCAGTTTGGGGGGGACGTCTTCTCGATGGGCGGGAAGATCAATCCATTTGGAGTCACAATAGAATCGATTCGCTCAATTCCACGTCAGGCAGTGTATTGTGGTTGTTGTGCATGGTCCATTAAAAAATTCTTCAAAACATCCCTATCCTGGCGAGAGATATCTACAAATCTCACTCCTGTCTGGTAATCCCACGCCCAATCCTTCCTCAGGCGAATGTCCATCCAAACCACCTGCACGACCATCTCAATGATACTCGAATCAGCAGAAGAAGGAAAAAATAATTTCAACGCCAGTTGTTGACCAACCCCCAATTCCTCTGGAAGGTAGAGAAGCAATCCCCCTTCACTGGCATTAACAGCTCGAGCGTATTTGGAGAAAAGACTGCTTCTACTATACTTAATTGGCAAATCGACATTAAATCTCGGATATTGTCTTTTTTCTGAATCAATGTTCCTTTCCATTAACTCCATCGGACTGCTCCCATAGATGTATTTTACTGAACTCTGGAGCAAAAATTATACCAGAAGAAAATTTACAACTTTAGTTTCATAAGTTGCCGGAATTTAAGGCCTGATTTAAATCATTGGGAAAGGTCTAAATTGAAGCATGTCCAAAAAGGAAGTGACATGTTGTCAAAAATGGACCGATTTTGGACAAATATTCCTCTTGATTAGTGAAGGCAATGAATGGAGATGTTAGATTTCCTTTAGCCAATCTGGTTACATATAAATGTTCCTTAACAATCCCTTCTCTTTTCCCGCGACACTCCAGACCTTTTCTCTCACTTCGTTCTTGGTATCCACAAACAAAGCTTGTCGGTAATGCCTGTCTATGACAGGCAGGAATACCGACGCTACACATCTAAAAACCAGATCCCGAAATCGTAGATCCTAAAATATGTTCAGGACCTGGTTCGGGATGACAGGGAGCGAGGGGGACGTTGATATGTGAAGCTTCCCGGCCACAGGCCGGGGCTTGCGGGGCACTTGCCGGTCATACTTCTATACTTCAGCACTTCATTTATATTGTTTATTAATTCAGGTCGCCTAATTCGTACTGGAGAATTCCCACCATGGTGATGGCGGCCGTCTCAGTCCTCAAAATACGCTGTCCCAACTTGACGGGGATGAATCCCTTCTTCTTTGCCAACTTGACCTCCTCCCCGGTGAAGCCCCCTTCCGCCCCGACCATCACAGAAATCTTTCGAGTGGGATGTTGCCTCAAGACACTCTTAAGGTTTTCACCTCCCTTTTCCCAAAGGAGAATCTTCAGCCCGTCCTCACTGCAATCTCCCAATACCTCTTGAAACGGTCGGCATTCTCCAACATAGGGCATCTTTGCTCTTCTCGATTGTTGGACAGCCTTCACAGCGATCTGCTGCCACCGGTGGGCTTTCTTCTGTTTTGCATCCCTCTCCTTCAAAGAGATAGATCTCTCCGATTGAAAGGGAATGATGGTTGAGACACCCAGTTCCGTCGTCTTCTGGATGATCAGCTCCATTCTTTCCTTTTCTGGAAGGGCCTGAAGAAGGATGATTTCCAAAGATGATTCTGTGGGTGATGGAAAGGCGTCAAAAATGAAAATAGAACCTTCAGTTCCGGAGAGACGAGTGACTCTCCCTCTGAAGTCACTCCCCTCTGAATCTGTCAAGGTAACGAGGCTTCCAACACGGTCACCCTGAAAACAAAGGGCCTCCAAGGGAGGCCCTTTGATCACAACTTCTTTGCCGATAACAACCTTTTGGTCCAGAACTATTCTATCCATCGCAAGAAGGTTTCCCTTTCTTCTTCTTTTTCTCCTCTTTGGCCCCCTCTTCTCCTCCTTCAAATTCCTTGATCTTTTTTCCCAGTTCTCTAAGCTTCTTATCTACCCGGTCATTCACCGTCCCCTCCCTAAAACGTCCTTCTTCCAATATCTCGCCGGCTTCCATACCGGTGAGGATCTCAATTCCCTGGTCAATGGTCTTAACCGGAAAGATATGGAATTTCCGCCCCTTCACCGCCTCCACCACATCCTTCCTCAACATCAAATCATCGATATTGAGATGAGGAATCATCACACCCTGGTTGCCGGTCAATCCTTTTGCCTTGCAAACCTCGAAGAACCCTTCAATCTTTTCGTTCACACCGCCGATAGGCTGAATTTCTCCTTTCTGATTGACCGAACCGGTCACAGCGATGTCTTGCCGGATTGGGAGTCCGGAGATGCTTGAAAGCAATGCATAAATTTCCGTAGAAGAAGCGCTGTCCCCTTCCACGCCACTATAGGACTGCTCAAAACAAAGGCTGGCGCTCATGGTAATCGGCTTGTCCTGGGCATATTTCCCCCTCAGATATCCAGCGAGAATATAGACTCCTTTGTTATGGATGGGGCCGCTCATCTCGGCTTCTCTTTCGATATTGATGATGCCCGCCTTGCCCAGGGAAGTTTTGGCAGTGATCCGGGAGGGTTTTCCGAACATGTAATCCCCGAGATTATAGACGGAGAGGCCATTGACCTGGCCCACCACCATCCCGTCGGAGTCAATCAGAATGGTTCCGTCATCGATCATCTCTTGAATCTTCTCCTCGAGAAGGTTCACCCGGTAATTCCTCTTGTCAATCGCCTTATCGACATGTTTTTCAGTAATCACATCACTTCCGTCCTTCTCCGCCCAGTAGTTGGCTTCTCTCAGGAGGTCAGCAATAAGGTGGAAGCGGGTCGAAAGCTTTTTCTGCCTTCCCGTAATTCTCACTCCATGCTCCACCACGGCTGCAATCCCCATCTTATCGAAGGGTCTTAATTTGTCCTCATCGCAGATTTTCCGGATAAAGGAAGCATACTGCTGGATCTTGTCACCGTCCTTATTCATCACCGAGTCGAAGTCTGCTTTGATTTTGAAAATCTTTTTGAAATCATCGTCTAAGCTATAAAGAAGGTAGTAAATCTGGGCATCTCCGATCATGATGACTTTGGTGTTGCAATCAATGGGTTCCGGCTTGAGGGCCGAGGTGGAAAAGAAATAAAGGGGGTCGAAGGTTTGAATCTCAATCACTTGGTTTTTCAACGTCCTTTTCAACGCCGGCCAAACCCACGTCTCCATGAGGGCATCCAAGGCATTAAAGATCAAATAGCCTCCGTTGGCCCTTAAAAAGGACCCCGCCTTGATATGAAGGAAGTCGGTCTTCCAGATTCCTGTTCGCTCGACTACCCGCTCAATGGTGCCAAAAAGATTTCGGTAGTTGGGCGTCGTCTCGACGATGATGGGGGCTCCTTTTGTCTCCGAATTATCCACCAACACATTCACCTGGTATTCACTGAATGAGTCAACCATTTGAGGCATAACCAACCCGGGAATAGGCGGTGGGGTTTCCTCCTTTTCTCTGAAACGGCCGAGATTGGCTAAAGTATCTTCCTGGACCTCATCCAGATACTGATGAACTTTCTCATAATTAAACCTCTCTTTGATATCGGAGATGGAGTCTTTGACTGCTGGAGAGATCACCTCATTGTCCAACGAGGTCAGTTCCTCCTTGATCTCTTTCTCTGCCTTCCGCGTCTCTTTAAAGATGTCCTCCAATTCATTGACCAGTTCAGCTTGCTTTCCTTTAAGCCTCTCCAGTTCCTCTTTGGAGAACTTATTCTCCTCGACCATGGATTCAACCTGCTCCATGTTGACGGGGTTCCCTTCGATTAAGGGGAAGATGCCAGGCCGTGAGTAAGGCCCCATTTGGATCTGAACCAGAGCAAAACCCTCCTTATTCACCTTCTTTTCAAATTCCCGGAACATCTCAGCCTGCTTATTCCGAAATTTTTCTACCACCTCTTTTTTCTTATTGAGATAGGTCTCGTTCTCAAACATTAATGGGATTTTCTTTTTCAGAGTCTCGATCAAGGTCTCCATCTCTTTTTTGAAAGCATTTCCTTGCCCGGCAGGGAGACTAATCATGTGGGGCATATCAGAGTTCTTGAAGTTATTGACATAGCAGAGGTCATTGGGAATCTTTCCTTTTGTGTCCGTTCCGTCCATTTCTTCCAATAGACATTTGATGGTGGTGAAACGTCCAGTCCCTGTCAAGCCCGTTACAAAGATATTGTACCCAATGCTATGGATGTTCAATCCCAACCGGATCGCCTCTTGGGCCCTCTCCTGACCGATGATCTCGTCGCACGCTTGGATCGCCTTAGTGGTCTCGAAGGGCAACGTCTCCGGATCACAACGCCACCTTAACTTCTCAATCGGAACTTCTTCATAGACTTTGTCGACCATATCTTCCCCCTTTGTCCTTGACCATGCAATTTATTTCACTTTCAATTTTCTATCAGAACCCGAAAAATGTCAACGAGGTCTTAAAAAAGTTAGGAGTTGGAATTGAAAGTGATGAGTTATAAATTTTGAATTTTGAGATTTGACTCTTAAATTTCTCAGACGTTTTCTTTGGCGAGCTCCTGGATCAGCCCTCTGCTCTTCTCGGACACTCTTTTGGGAACCTTGACGATCACCTTGACATATTCGTCCCCTTTGCCTTCCCCCTGAAAATGCGGCATACCGAGGCCCTTCAGCCGCATCTTGGTATGGCTCTGGGTTCCTGGAGGGATTTTGACCTTTTTCATGCCTTCGAGGGTGGGAACTTCAATCGTTGTCCCGAGAACCGCCTCTGAAAAATGAATCTCTTTCTCCACAATGAGGTCGTCTCCTTCTCGACTGAAGATCGGATGCTCTCTAATAGAAACTTGAAGATAGAGATCGCCCGGCGGACCGCCGTTTCTCCCTTCCATCCCCTTTTTAGAAAGTCTGAGCTTCTTTCCCGAGGGAATCCCCCTTGGTATTTTTACAGAAATTTCTTCAATCTTTCCATTCTTCTGAAAGGAGATCCTCTTCTCTCCGCCGGAGGCAGCTTCTTCTAAGGAAATGGCCATCTCGTAGACGACGTCCTCTCCCCTCTGGGGCATCCGACCCATATCCTGGTAGCCCCCTTGTCTGCCGAAAAGGTCTCCAAAATCAAAGCCACTTCGGCCTCCGGACCGGAACTCCCGTCTGCCCCTTCCCCCGAAGAGGCTGGACAAGATCTCATCAAAATCAAATCCCCGGAAGATGTCCTCCTGAGTAAATCGTTGATGAAACCCTTCGGCACCAAAGGTGTCGTATTGTTTTCGCTTCTCCTTATCGCTCAGGACGGCATAGGCCTCGTTGATCTCTTTAAAACGTTCCTCCGCCTCTTTTTTATTGGGATTTCGGTCGGGATGATATTTCATCGCCAACTTCCGGTAAGCCCGCTTGATCTCCTCACCACTGGCATTCTTGCCCACGCCCAGGACGTTATAATAATCCTTGACTGCCATTATTCCTTATCCTCAAGCCTTTGGTCCGACTGTCGCCTGTAAATCTCACGGATCATCCGGTTAAGGTATCCCTCTGGGTCGTCGACCGTCTCCCTGGTCACGGTAAACTCTCTTTGACCCGTCTTATCGCGGATCAACTCGAAGCCATATTCATAATCTTTTGAAAGCCGCGAGAAGAGCCCCGCCCCCTTCCCATCCTCATTCAGGACGATCTCTGTGATCCGGTGAATGGCCTCTTCGCTAAACTCGAGATCAATTCCAGTCCGTCGTTGAAAATCCCTCTCAAACTCTTCCACCTGTCGTTGAACCTCGACCACCTCTTCCGAAACGGTGTTGACATCGTACCCTTTTTCGATCATCCTGTTGACGATCAGGTCGATCCTCCCCTCCCGGAAAACAATCCCATAACGTTTTTTAAACTCCGCCTCTCTGTGCAGGACGGACTCTTTCAAGGCCGTCTTCTCGCGGGTAAGGAGGCTTTCAAACTTTTCTAACATCTCCGGGTCGGAGGGATCCTGAAGCAATCGTTCCAACTGCCGTTCCGGATCTTCCACCAGCGCCCGGGTGACGACAAATTTTCGGATATCCGTGGACGGAAGTCGCTTTTCAAATTTGATGAGAACCTTCTCCACCGCACTGACCAGTCCTCTCGCACCGGTCTTTTCCTCATAGGCCTTTACGGCCAGCCCATAAAGGGCTTCATCTTCAAACTGAATGTCAATCCCGTAGGATTTGAAATCTTTCTTCTTCCCGAGGATGATAGGACTATTGGGATTTTTCAGAATCGCATGGAGGTCATCCACCTCAAGTCTTTCAAAAACGGTGGTTACCGGCAGCCTTCCGATGAACTCCGACTCGAATCCGTAGGCGATCAGATCCTCTGCCTTCACCTGCTTGAGATGTTCGGCCTGTTCGTCCTTCGAGCGAATCTCGGCACCGAACCCAATGCCTTCTCGATTTAAACGTTTCTTGATGAGCTCCTCCAGCCCACTGAAGGCCCCGCTCATGATAAAGAGGATGCTCTTGGTATTAACGGTCCGTTTCTCCCTTTTACCGGTCTTCCGGTAATGCTCGATCGCCTCCAGCTGAGAGATCGGGTCATGGGGGACTTTAAGGTCCACCTCCGTCTCCTCCATCGGCTTGAGCAAAGCCCGCTGAACCCCCGTCCTCGATACATCCGGCCCAATGAGGTTATTCGAGGAGGCGATCTTATCGACCTCATCCACGTAAATGATTCCGTACTGAGCCGTCTCAATGTCTCCGTTGGCCTCGTAAACGAGATCCCTGACCAGATCCTCCACATCGCCGCCGACATAGCCGGTTTCACTGAACTTCGTCGCATCCCCTTTCACAAAAGGGACTCCGATCTTCTTGGCAATCAGCTTAATCAGGTAGGTCTTCCCCACACCCGTGGGGCCAATCATCAGAATATTGTTCTTGATATGGCCCACGCCTTCATATCGATTACGCCCCTTGGTCATTTCTGTGAACTTGATCCGGTTGAAGTGTGTGCAGATTTTGGTAGCGAGGATCTCTTTGGCCTCATCCTGTCGAACGATGTAATCATTCAGAAAGGCCTCCAACTCCTCTGGTTTCAGGTCAAAATGAATTTTCTTCTTTCCCTCACCCAGCTCTTTCTCCTCTTTCGAAACCTCCTCCGTCTGGGGTTTTGGGAAGAGCATGGGCACGACCAGTCGGATCCGGTCTCCGTACTTTTTGCCTAAATACTCGTTTAATTCCTTTTCCAGCTCTTTCTGATCTGGGACCTTCGAATCAGAATCTTTCATCGAGATCAAACTCCTTTTTCCCCCGTAATTAACTCAAGTTAATATAACCATTACTGCCATATTTTTCAACTGATTGGTTGTTGGGGCCCTTGGGCTAGCCCAGAATGGAATCAAGAGATCAAAAGGGTTAAACGAACTTGACGGATTTCAGTCTGTCTCCCTCCCAGCGAAAGCGGCGTCTTTTTCTTTTCCGACAGACCTTTCCTTCCTGAAGGATGGCGCCGACCAATAAGGGCAGAGCGACGGTTGCGTCCATATAAAGGGCAGCATAGTTCGAGCCTTTCTCAATCTTCCCCCAGGACTTCGCTTCCTCGAAGGTACAGCCGGAGAGCCCTCCCCATTTCGGATCGTCGGTGGTGATCTGGAAGGCGTAGCGATGGCCGCTCTCTTTTTCAAACAGGAGTTCACTGACAGGTCCCAGCTGTTGAATATAATTTTTGGGGACGCCTCCCCCAATGTAGATCGCTCCGGTGACGGAGGCCATTTTTTTCAATTGAGCGATCTCGAAGCTGTCCCGAATTTGATCGATCAGGAGTCCCTCCGCGGGAACTTTCTTTTGGAGGTGGAGAAATGTCAGACCAATTCCAATGGAACTATCGCTCAGGGCAGGGATAAAGACGGGGACTCCATATCGGGAGGCGGTCTTGAGGATGGATCCTTCATCCGGGATGTGGTTCCCCAAAACCTCCAAATATCGTCTTGAGGAAACGACGTTTTCCTCCAACTCTTCTGGAATTCTGGAGAGAAGGTGAATCACTTGATTGATTTCGTGGTCATCCATCAGGGCATCATAGACTCGCACGATACGATGTTTCCGCAGGGCATCGTCATCGCCTTCCTCGGACCCGACATAATGCCGATATCCAAATCCTTCAAAAAGATCATGAAATATGTTAGCACCGGTGGAGACGATCACGTCCACCAATTTCATCTCGATCATATCTCGGATCACCCGGCGCATCCCCCCCGGGATCATCGCCCCGGACAGCCCCAAAAAGATGATGCAGGCAGGATCATCGAGCATCTTTCGAAAAACTTCAAAACACTTAAAAACATTTCGGCTTTGAAAGGATGTGTGCTGGAACGCCTTAACCAGATCAAGAAGGCTCTTCGTTCCTTTGAGGTCTAAATGCTGAACGGGCTGCTGAAGGAATTCGGATTTCCTTTTTTTCATCTTGGTCGCCGGGGATACGAATTCTTGCGGAAATTATCAAATAAAAACAGAGAAGTCAAGAAAAATGATTCATCTTGTGTCCTTGTGTACAGAATAACGCTTGTGGAATGCCTTGACATTTGGGATGAAATACGATAATTAAGATGGGTTTGAGAAGGGATGAGGATATGATGGAGGAAGGGTGAACCCTGATATGGAGAAAAAGCCGATCCGAGTTGCTGTCGTGGGTGTCGGAAACTGTGCCAGCTCCCTGATCCAGGGGATTGAATTTTACCGGGCAAATAGCCGGAAGAATCCGAAATTTGAAACCCTTGGTTTAATGCACGTCGATATCGGAGGCTACAAGCCTTGGGATATTGAGGTGGGTGCGGCGTTCGACATCGACCGAAGAAAAGTGGGGAAACTCCTCAAAGAAGCCGTTTTCGCCAGGCCCAATTGCACGAAGACTATTCATCCGAACCTCAACGATTCTGCCGTGACGGTGTCCATGGGAGAGGTTCTGGACGGGGTTTCAGGGCATATGAAGAATTACCCTGAAGATCGCGTTTTCCTCGTCGCCAACGAAAAACCTTCCAATGTGGAAAAGGTTCTCAAAGATTCCGGGGTGGAGATCCTCCTCAACTATCTTCCCGTAGGCTCGGATCAGGCCACTCGGTTCTATGCGGAGGCTTGCTTAAATGCAGGGGTCAGTTTAATCAACTGCATGCCCAGTTTTATTGCCTCCGATCCTCGATGGGCGACACGGTTTGAAGAGAAAGGCATTCCCATTGTTGGGGATGATGTCAAATCTCAAATGGGAGCCACCATCATCCATCGGGCGTTAGCAAGACTGTTTGAAGATCGCGGGGTGCGCTTGGACCGGACCTATCAGATCAACACAGGCGGAAATACCGACTTTCTCAATATGCTCAATCGGGATCGTTTGAAAAGTAAACGGATCTCCAAAACCGAAGCGATTCAATCCCAACTCGGTGTTCCCTTAGAACCGGAAAATATCCACATCGGTCCTTCCGATTATGTCCCCTGGCAGAATGACAACAAGGTCTGTTTTCTGCGAATGGAAGGAAGAGGGTTTGGGGAGGTTTCCCTCAACCTCGAATTGAGACTTTCCGTAGAGGATTCCCCCAATAGCGGTGGGATGACGATTGACGCCATCCGATGTTGTCAACTCGCCCGTGAACGAGGAATCAGAGGTCCCCTCCTTTCTATTTCGGCCTATGCGATGAAACATCCGATGGTCCAGATCCCTGACAGCGAAGCCAAATCCATGGTGGAGGAATTCATTGAAGGGAAGCGGGAACGCTGATCATTTCAGGGTTTAGATCGCTGGCGGCAGATTTACCGAAGAAGCTCATTCGAGAAAAGATTGTAGGACAGCCCTACCCCCCGCAGCCTGGACGGTCTTGAAATACTCCACAACCCTTCGGGTATCCCTTCCAAACTGCTCATAAAGAACTTGAAATTTTTCGAGGCGATGGATATATCGGCGATAGGCCAATAGCACGGCATTATTGATGTCCACTTTTTCGAAATTTTTGTACCCACCTGTCTTAAGGGAGACTACCCTTTCCTTAAAGTCCTCTTTTAGACGCCGAAACAATTCTTCTCTCCCTTTCAATTTCTCATCTCTTGAAATCTCTCTGGCATAGAAATTCGACAACTGCTGACAGGCCCGGTCAATCCATTCAGAAAAAAGCAGGTCATCCTCTCGGTCATGGATTGCTTCGGCCACTTCCTTCGATCCTTTCCCGTACTTCTCGCATAAGAAATCGACGGCTCCCTGATTCCCGACAAAAGTGGCTATCTGCTCATTGAAGTCGGTCTGGCCTTTCAAATAGATCGTGGCGTGGGTCATCTCATGAAGGATGAGATTGGCCAGCGTCGCTTCATCCCATCGGAGCATGGATGAAAAGATGGGGTCTGTCAACCATCCCAGCGTGCTGTAGGCACCCGCTTGCTGGAAAAACGTGTCATACCCCTTCGTTTCGAGAGATCGTTTTTCCTTTAAAACATCCTCTTTCGTAAAAAAACTCTTGTAGGTCACCTTACCGGTGATGGGGAAACTCCAATAGTAAAGCTGAAGACAATCCTTCTCCGAGGCCGTGATGACATAGAGAACAGGACCTTTGACTTCGAAATATTTTGAATAACTCTTTGTTTTCGTGAGACCCAACTTCTCCTCACCGTAGCGCTTTACCTCCTGGATGAAACGGATCTTCTCTTTGGCTTCACGACCCGCCCATTCGTTCTCTAAAACCTCTTCAACCGGTACACTGTGAAAAGTGATCAGGGATTGATGCCATCCCAGCTTGGAGAGATAAAGAAGGTTCCCGCAGCCCACCAAAGAAGCCGACAGGGAGATAAGTAATAAAAAAAGCCTCAAGGTCTTCATAAGCAATCCTTCTTACAATATTCTTCGAAGCGAATCAAACGCTTCTGACCCTTCCCCTCCTCTTAACATCCCCCGGGATTTGGAGTATATTATTGTACAGCCCGATCCTCTCGAGATCTTTCCCCTTTGAGGGGAAGAAGGGAGGCCATGAAGATGACCGTTTTGAAGAAGCTCAAGGACTACTTAGAAAAAAATCAGGTCCGATACGAAGTAGGCTACCATGAAAGAGTCTATACTTCTCAAGAAATTGCGGCGGCGATGCATGTTCCGGGAAGAGAGCTGGCCAAAGTGGTCATGGCAAAAGCAGATGGGAAGATGGTCATGTTGGTCCTGCCCGCCAGCTACCAGGTTGAAACCAAGAAGCTAAAGAAAGCTCTCCAATATAAAAAATTAGGGATTGCAAAAGAAAGAGAGTTTGAGGGACTCTTCCCCGACTGTGAGGTCGGGGCCATGCCTCCTTTCGGCAACCTCTATCATTTGGAAGTATGGGTTGATCAGGTTCTCACCGAAGACGAATTTATATTTTTTCGGGCGGGAAGCCACGTAGAAACCTTGAAGGTAAAATATAACGACTATGCTCGATTGGTCAACCCCAAGGTGGGAGATTTCAGTGTGCACTTGTGAGAGAAAGCTTTTCTTCTTTCCTTAGCTTTTGCGAAAAGACTACCACCCCTATCAACCCGAACCCGATGATATCGTATAAAGGTTCAGGATAGACCAGTGCCAGGCCTGCCACAATGAGCATGATTCTCTCGTAGAAGGTCGTCTTCTTAAGAAACCAATTTTCTACTCCACCTGCCAGAGCGGCAATCCCGACGAATGCGGTGAAGGTTGTCCAGATGACATCTACCACCGGCCCTTTCAGCAAGATACCAATTCCTTTAGGATCAACAGTGAACATAAAAGGCACAATAAAGGCTGGCAGCGTATATTTCCACGCATACATCGTCGTCTTGTAAGGATTCCCTCCGGTCAGGGCGGCGGCTGCAAAGGGTGAGAGGGCAGTCGGAGGAGAGACCTCGGAAAGAATGGCATAATAGAAGACAAACATATGGGCGGCAAATTCTGGGACTCCAAGTTGTATCAGTGCAGGTGCGCAAATGACGACAGCGATGATATAGGAAGCCGTCACCGGAACAGCCAGTCCAATAATCCAAACGATGATCCCTGTGTAGATGGTTGTCAAGAGAACACTTCCGCCGGCATAGGCGATAATGATCGAACTGAACTTTAGCCCAAGACCGGTCAGGGTCACTACTCCCACAATGACCCCAGCCGCCGCACACGTAGCGGCGACGCTCAATACGCCAATCGAACCTCCTCGCAAGGCCTTCACTAATTTCCTGGGAGTGAGGGCTGTGTCTCTCCTGATGAAACTGACTGCAAAGGTGATGACCGTTGACCAGAAGACAGCCATGATGGGTGTAAAGCCGATGGCCATAATAACCACGATGGCCACAAGAGAGGTGAAGTGAAATCCATAGAGGTAGGTGAGTTGCCACAGGCTGTACGTCTTATCGAAGGTAACCTCTTTCACCCCTGCCTTCTTGGCATCCAGTTCCACCATCAAGAAGATCGACCAATAGTAAAGGCAGGTTGGGATGGCGGCCATGACGATCACATCCAGGTAGGAAATCTTTAAAAATTCAGCAATGAGAAAGGCGGCTGCTCCCAGGACGGGAGGTGAAAGGATGGCCCCGATCCCTCCCGCAGAGAGAAGTCCCCCTGCCGCTTCTTTGCTATAGCCAGCCTTGGCCAGCATGGGATAGGCGACCGCTCCCAAAGTGACGGTCGTGGCCACGCCACTTCCTGAAGGACCCCCAAGGAGAAAAGATGCCAGTGTCACGGTTCGGCCCGCGCTGGTAGGCTTTCCGCCCATGGCCGCAAAAGAAAAATCGATAAAGAACTTCCCTGCCCCCGAGAATTCCAAAAAGGCCCCCCAAATGGTGAAGAGGATGATGAAGGTGGAGGAAACATCGATCGGAACCCCGAAGATCCCTTCCAGGGTCATATACATATGCCCCACAATGCGATCAATATCGTATCCGCGATGGGTCCACGGAGAGGGAAGCACGGGCCCAATAAATGCGTAAGCAAGAAAGGCGAGCACGATACCGGGCATGATCAACCCGGTTGTTCTCCTGGTTGCTTCCAAGACCAAGAGAATCAATATGATCCCAAAAAACAAATCCCAGAAATTCGGAACCACGGAGCGGTAGATGAATTGGTCAAAGTCGACCAGCATATAGACGATCACAGCAATGCCGAGAAGGGCAAGGATATAGTCGTACCAGATAATCCGATTTTTAAACCGTTTGAAGGATGGAAATACCAGGAAGGAGAGAAAGAGGACGAACATGACATGAATTCCTCTTAACACCTGAGTCATGATTATCCCGATGGCGGCATAGAGATGAACCAGGGACATGACCACAGCTACCACGGTAATGAAAGTATCCATCCTCCCTGTCAGCCGTCGAGAAGGACCCTCTTCCTCTTCGATATACTTCTCGGCTTCTTTAAGGGCTTCTTCCGAAATCACCGCTTCCTGATTTCCTTTTTTCTTCTCCTCTTCCATGGCCTTTCTCTCACTGCCTATTTACTTAAGTATTTCAGAGAGAAGATAGTTCAGCAGAGTCAGCGATTCGACCCTCAATTGAATCCGATCGCCTCTCTCTCCGATCTCGCTCAAGTAGATCTTCCTGTCCCTGACAATCAACCCCTGTCCCTCACCTATGCCCCACTTAAAATAGATGGCCCCCAGCCTCTGATTCATCGGATGGAACCCCTTCATATCTTCAAACCCATAGTATTCCATGACCGCAGGGCTTTTCGTCCTCACCCCTTTGAGGGCAATGGCATCTTCCTCAGCCTGGAATTCCTCGACAACAGGCTCCTTATAAATCGAGTGAATATAGAATACGGAAAATGGTTCAGTCGGACTGATCCTGATACGGATCGTCTGTGGGTGATCCATGTTCTCAATATGAAGGACTGTTACCTTCTTCAAAAGCAACACCCCTCCTGAGATGACCAAAAGGCCGATCAATATCAGGAGGGACCAGGTCTTCTGTCTCAATTACTTAATCTTAAGTCCTTTCTCTGTGAAATATCGAACGGCTCCTGGATGGAATGGAATCGGCGAGCCCCCACCCGCCTGGTGCTCCAAAGATAAATTGCTTGCCTCTCGATGAGAGGCCACTAACTCCGGTTTATGATCGAAGAGAGTCTTGATGATATCATAGGCCAGGCTTTCCTTCATATTTTCATTGCAAACCAGAAGATTCCAAACCACAGCGATTGGAATCTCCATACTCTGCCCGGGATAGGTTTTGACAGGAATAACTCCCTTTACGTAAAGAGGCCCGTACTTTCCCCTCATCTTGGGAACCGCCTCTGCATGACCAATGAGTTTCATCTTCACCCCAGGGGTGGCTCCCAAATCCGTGATCGCTGCTGTGGGAAGACCTCCTACCCAGAAAAAGGCGTCAATCTTCCCATCCTTCAATGCGCCCGCTGATTCAGAAACACTCAATCTATCTCTCGTCATGTCCTTACTCGGATCCAGTCCATAAGCCTCGATGACTCTCAGAGCCATTACCTCGGTCCCACTTCCCGGAGCTCCTGTTGAAACCCTTTTCCCTTTCAGGTCCTTGACCTTCTCAATGCCTTTACCTTCCACAGTCACAATATGCATATTGTTCGGATAAAGAACCGCTACTGTCCTCAAAGGAACTTTCTCCTTAAATTGTGCCTTCCCCTGATAGGCATCCCATCCTGTGTCTGCCATGATCAGTGCTAAGTCTGCCTTTCCTTGACCCACAAGAAGGCAATTATCCACAGAGGCGGTTGTCACTTCTGCGGTAGCTTCTGCATAGGGAATGTATTTGGATAGTACGTTGGCCATTCCTCCGCCCAGTGGATAATAGACGCCTCCTGTTCCACCGGTGGCAATGGACAATCGAACCGTCTTCTGAGCCCACGCTGAAGGAAGGCTGAAAATGAATGAGAAGATAATTCCCAATACCCACAGTCGTCTCATAGGGAAACCTCCTTTTAAGAATGATGTGTGTTTCACATTTATATTAACTCGACTTCTTGTTGTCAACAAGAAGTTTCAGAAGTTTCGAAGAAAGGCCCGAATGGCTCCTTATTCAAAAATCTTTCAAAGGGCGATGGGTTACCTGGAGCTCTCCCTTTACGAGGCGGTAGCAGGTATTTTTCAACCAATTCTGGTCATCCTGATCCGGAAAGTCCTTCCGAGAGAAGGAACCCCTGCTTTCCCTCCGAAGCAAACTCCCCTCTAAAATGGCTCTGAGAAGGAGCGCCACATTTTCTAAATCTCTTCTTTTAAAAAGATCTTTTACGGTTGCAGGATAAACATTCTCGATTCTTTTCTTAATAGAAGCCAATTGATCCAACCCTTCTTTCAGGGACTCTTCCTCTCGAACAGCACCGGCATATCTCCAGGCCAGATCTTTTAAATCCTTAAGGAGATCTCTGGGTGGGTCAAAAGTCCCTCTTCTCTTTCTGAAATAGGCGTGGGCTTTTCGGTCCCATTTCTTAACGATGCTTTCAGGGAAAAAATCTGACGGTCTTTGTTCATGTTCTTTCCGAAAGACATATTCGGCCGCCGACTGACCGCCGATGGCTCCAAACACCGCGCACTCCGTCAATGCATTCCCCCCAAGCCGATTGGCACCATGAATCCCCCAGACGACCTCCCCTGCTGCAAACAGGCCTGGGAGAGACGTTGCTGCCTTTTCATCAATCTCCACCCCTCCCATAAAGAAATGGACTGCCGGGGAGACCAGAAAAGGTCGGTCACGGAAAGGGAACTTCGATTTCTTGAGAAAGTTAAGAGGATAGTGTTCCCACCCTTCCTCGGGGACTTGGGTCAGATCAAAAAAGACATCCCCATTTTGAGAGGCATGATAAAGGGCGATAGAGAGGCGATCCCGTTGGGCAATGATAGCTTGGTTCAAATCTCCTCGGAGGCTAAACTGCTCTAATAGGTCCTCTCCTTTCTCATTGAACAAACGGACTTCCTTTGAATAGGGAGGATAGAGGAGAAAAGAAGAGAGCCTTGGCTCGCCTAATACAAACGGATAAAATTGGACAAATTCCAAATCGAAAAGGGGGAGACCCGCCCGAAGGGCTAAGGCATATCCATCTCCGAGGATGCTTCTCTGATTGTCATTTCTACGATAAATCGCCCCTGCTCCACCGGCCGATAGAATAACCGCTCTTGATTGAATCAAACAGGGTTTACCGTCTTTTAAGAATCCGAATGCCCCCCGAACTTCACCCTCTTCGATGACTAAATCAAAAATGACCAACCCTGGCAAAAGTTTGATGGAACTGTTTCTGAGCCGTTCAATAAGGGGTCTGACTAAGAGGACTCCGGGAAGCTGCGAGGAACCTTTCGGCCGGTCCACGATAAATCCCATCCCTCTATCAAGGATGGGAGCCCCATCGTCTCTCAATTCTTTTAGAGTATCAGGAGCATTTTCAATCAGGGTCTTTACCAGTCTGCCCTGGTTTAATCCCCTTCCAGATTCTAAGGTCGCCTGGAGATGAGCTTCTTTGGAAAAACTTGAGTTTGCAGCGGTGAAGACACCGTTGGCCAATGAGGTATTGGTCCCCATCCCAATAGCAAATTTTCCCACAACGAGAACACGAAGACCGGCCCTCTCCGCTTTGAAAGCAGAAAGGAGGCCAGCCAGGCCACTGCCGATCACAAGAATATCGGTGTTAAGTTCTTCCATTCACAAAAAAAGTCTATTGTCCAAGGGTGAGGGTAACGATGGTATTTTTAGCTCTTCTCCATGGACTCCAATTCAAATTTGATATGCCCGATGGGGAGTTCCAGCTCAATCAGGATCGGAACCTTTTCTCCATCCGCAGTGTACCAGATCCGGATTTTCCCCTCTTTATCTTCAAAAGTTGAAAAAGAGGTGCTGGACTCGAGACACACGGCCTCCACCTCTCCGTACATCTTTGACTTCACCATCGCCTTTTTTGAATAAAAGACCATCTGGCGCAACTTTTTCCCGTCGAAAATGGACATCGGAATATTCTGCCCCGGATGAATTTCTTCTTTTAAATAGCATTTGGCAAACATTGAAAGGGGATCGTAGGTCTCACACAGAAGGGGAAATTCTTGCTTCTCCTTCTTCTCCCCTTTTTCGGCCACCACTTTCCTATTAGGGAAATCGAACGTAAACGTTTGAAGATAATTTTTTCTCCCTATGAGGAACCCCTCTTGATCAATCTCTTTCACATACTGGACCGGAAAGCACGTCTCCGCGTCCATGGTTGAGAGAAACCGGTTTTTCATTCTGAATAAGAATCCGAGAGGGAGAGATTCCACAGAGGCATGGACCTGATAGAGAAGCTTTCCTTCTCCGGAAGATCCATTTTCAATCCTAATCGAAGCCTTGAGGATGGGAATACCGAACTTTTTTGCCGTATAGAAAAATACCCTTCCCGGCCCGGGCTTGGGTCCCGGAACCTGTTTCTGCTCATTACCATAGGCGACGGATCCCAACAATAAAATGATTGAAATGCTAAGAAAGGTTTTAATTCCCATTTCCTATTTTCTATTTAATGACTTGTTTTAATTATCCCTGAAATGGACGATTTGTCCAGAAAAATTTTATAAAATCATAGGATGACCCTTACTCTGATTCAACGGCTAATGGGCTTCTCTAATAAATATTGTCAATGAGAAATCCTCGTGGTATATAAAGATAAATAAAATTCAATGGCGGTTTCATTAAATCAAAAAAGGAGGGGATGACTATGTTAAAATTAATAGTTTTATTATGTCTCATCATCATTTTCTTGGCAACGGGATTCTCCTCGGAGGCTGCTCCTCTCATCATTAAGTTCGGCCATTCCGGGACAAAGGTGCATCAGTATCATATCGGGGCGACAAAGTTAGCCGAAGCCGTTGAGAGGAATAGTGGGGGAAAGATGAAGATCGAAGTTTTTCCAGATGCTCAACTCGGCGGTGAACGC
>Ga0315282_10003280_pt1 | contig 29108 bp, 33 predicted proteins | sample YL17G07_20_MG_FD_203693 | JGI IMG/M metagenome (GOLD analysis project Ga0315282, IMG submission 203693) | Sediment microbial communities from Yellowstone Lake, YNP, Wyoming, USA - YL17G07_20 | ecosystem: Environmental > Aquatic > Freshwater > Lake > Sediment | place: USA: Wyoming | collected... | reverse complement strand
GAACCCTACGCTATTGCTAAAATTGCTGGAATAAAGATGTGCCAGGCTTATAATAGACAATATGAAACCAACTTCGTTTCTGTCATGCCCACTAATCTTTATGGGCCCAACGATAACTACGATCCCATGAATTCCCATGTCTTGCCAGCCTTAATCAGACGATTTCACGAGGCGAAAGTACAAGAGCTTCCTTTTATGGAAGTTTGGGGAACTGGCACTCCGAGGCGAGAGTTTATGTACAGCCTGGACATGGCAGAGGCTTGTATTTTTCTTATGGAGAATTATAATAGCGGCGAAATAATAAATATCGGTACCGGCGAAGATATTACCATCCGTGAACTTGCTGCCCTGATATCGGAGGTGATACGTTACAAAGGAGAGATACGATGGGATAATACAAAGCCCGATGGTACTCCTCAGAAACTTCTGGACGTTTCCATGCTTCACAGCATGGGTTGGAAGCATAATACCTCCCTTAAAGATGGGCTTCGTCTTGCTTACCAGGACTTTTTGAAAACCGAACGGACCAAATAGATCAAACAAACCAAACAAATTTATTCCACCTGTCCCGTAGCGAAAGCGTACGGGGTGAAATGGGAAGCCTATTTCCCTGGGACCAAAGAAACCATATAAACCAAAGAAACAACGTTTGGCAAAAAGTGCAAGAATTTAACAACGTCCACAAAGGGTTTCACGGTGCCTTCGAATATAATTAGTTTTTTAAAAAATTTGGATCCCAGACATAGGTCAGAAATATTTAAACGCAGTTTTCGTAATGCTTCATTTTCCACAATAGAATTTATAATTACTCCGTTACTATACATCGTTTCTACACCATTTCTTGTTCATCAACTGGGGATAAATCATTATGGAATTTGGATGCTCGCAAATTCAGTTGCAGGATTTGTTGGAGTCTTAAATTTTGGATTGAGTGAGGCAACTGTGAAATATGTTTCTATGTACCGAGGCCGTGAAGATGAAGATGGGGTCGCCAAGTGTATTTTATCTACTTTTACTCTTTATCTTTTTTTGTCCATATTGATGATGATTGTTTGTTGGGTATCGGCTCCGTTTTTAGTAAAACGTATATTCAAAATTTCTAAAGAAGATTTTACTGTTGCAATATTGGCTATAAAGTTTGCTGGTATTGTTTTAGGGTTGAGGACTTTGGGAAGTGTTTTTCTGTCAGCCTTGCGAGGCTTCGAACGTTATGATATTATCTGCAAAATCAATATTGGGACATTGAGTTTAATGACACTTTCTTCAGTTACCCTGGTTTTTATTGGATATGGTTTAGAGATCGTATTGTTTGGAGTTATTATTGTATCATGCTTGAGTCTACTTCTTTCAATTATTGTTGTTAAGCGGCTTGTTCCAAGATTAAACATAGGGCTAACTTTTGATAGGTCATCATTAAAAGAGACTTTTAGTTTTGGGTTATTTAGTTGGGTACAAGGGATTGCAGCAACAATATTTGCACAAGCTGACCGTCTGATTATTGGCGCTATACTGGGAACATCTGCAATCACTTATTATTCAGTCTCGATGAATATTGCGCAGCAAGTACATGCAGCAGTGAGTGCATCTATGGGATTCATTTTCCCTTTGGTAAGTTCTGAGAGGGAAAAAGAAAATGGGATCAACTTAAAAAGGCTTTTTAATAGAACGTTTCTTTTCGGTCTATTTATTTCTTTATCCATCATGCTGCCTCTTCTTATTTGTGGAAAGTTTTTTCTTACCATCTGGATGGGCGCTAATTTTGCAGAGAATTCATACATGGTACTGTATATTTTATTATGCGCATATTTTTTACTCGGATTAAATGTCCTCCCACATTATTTTTTGTTAGGCTTTGGAGAAGTTAAATTTGTTTCCATGACCAACATTGCAGGGGGTTTGTTATCTTTAGTCGGCATGGTTTTATTGATTCCTCTTTTTGGTATGAATGGTGCAGCAATTAGCAGAATTTTATACGCTCCTTTGACATTGTTAAATTTTGTCAGAGTTAATAAATATTTAAACATTTACAATAGAAAAAAGAAAAGAAAATGATTTTTATTGATGGAAGCTATACAAACAATAAAGTTCGCATTTTAGATAAAATCCATCTGTCAAATTGTCCATGTTGTCAAAGCACGGAATTTGAAATTGTCCATCAAGGGTACGATGACCGACTAGGTTATCCTGATATTTTTAATATCGTATTATGCAAGATATGTAATTATGTATTTATCCAAGACCCCATAAGGGTTGATTTGGTATCAGAACTTTATCGTCAATACTACCCGACCTACCCGATTAATAAACTTCATTCTGTTGGTTTTAAAAAAGGTTTCAGGGGGCTATTTGAATCTAAAAAGTGGTTTAATTTTTTGGAAGGAAGTCCTGATTTATCAATTTTTATTAAAAGTGATGAGTCTATTTTAGATATTGGATGTAGCTATGGAGCATCAGCTAAGATAGTAATGGAGCGAGGAGGCTTGTGGACTGGGATTGAGATTGACTCCAGGTGTTGTGAATATCTGAGAAATATTGAGCTAAGGCATTTTATGGGGTCAATTGAAGAATTTGCTGAAATTTCAAAAGAAAAGTTCGATATGATTATGTTTAGTCAAGTACTTGAACACTTATATGATCCATTGTCGGCCCTCAGAGCTGCAACAAAAATATTAACCGATAATGGAAGAATACTTGTAAGTATGCCGAATTACGAATCTCGCTATAAAAGAAAATATGGCAAATTATGGCTCCATTGGCACATACCATATCATGTCGGACAATGGAGCAAAAAATCACTCTACTTTGCCTGTGAAAAGGTAGGATTGCGCATACACCGGTTTTCAACCGTTACATTTTTCGCATGGTGGCGAGTACAACGTGCTTTTAAAGCAGCCAAGCAAGGAAGGCCAAATCCTTCTTATCCCAAGGGAGCCTTACCAAGATGGATGCATCGAACTGGCTTAGCAATTTTATACCACTTGTTTGTCGATGTTTATTTACGTATTTTAGATGGATTTGGAGGTGGAGATATAATTATAGCCGAATTAAAAGTAAATAAGGGCTAATCCAAACGGAAACTAACTGGCCTAAAATAAGTATTGTTACACCAGTTCTTAACGCAAAACCATTTATTGAACATTCCATAAGGTCAGTTCTGGATCAAGACTATCCTGATATAGAATACATAATTATTGACGGGGGTTCAACTGATGGTACAGTCGACATTATAAAAAAATATGAGAAATATATTGCATATTGGGAAAGTAAGGCAGACAGAGGGCAAACCCATGCCTTGAACAAAGGCTTCTCACAAGCTACTGGTGTCCTCCGAGGCTGGTTGAATGCAGATGAGGAATATCTTCCCGGAGCGTTAAGATGTGTGGGCGAAGAGTATATGACTTCTAAGGATTTGGAATTAATTTACGGAGATCGATATCTCGAAGACTTAACGGTAAGTCCATCACGCCGATTTTTAGAGAAGATTCCGCCCTCTATTAAACCTTTCGCATATATGCTTTTTACCGGTAGAACACTGTTTTCAGATGCCACTTTCTGGACAAAAGAAATCCACGATCTCCTTGGTGTATTGGACGAAAGATATCAGCGCTATGCAATGGATGTAGAGTGGCTTTTGCGCGTGGTCGGAGCAGCGAAAAAATGGAAGCACGTTGGACGCCCACTTAGTGTGTTTAAAAGTCACGAGTTGAATGTAACCAAAGAGGGGGTCAAAAAAGGAATTAGGCTGAATGAGATCATTCGACGCCAATATGCGTGTAATCACAATATTCCTATTATGAGGTTTTTTTTAGGATGGTTGTGGTACTCGACAAAGGTAAGAATCTGGGAAAAGGGAGTTTTTGGCATATTTATCCCTCCCAGATGGGACACATTTGACCAGCTCTTCCTCCGCAATCATGGAACCAAGATGCCCAAATGAATGGGATGGAAACTGAAGAATATCGGGCACGAATATTTCAGAGCTATGCGGCCGCTGAAGGATCGTTTTTCTCCGCGGCTTCAGAAGAGGACCTGGTTCGTTATGAGTCAGCCTACCGCCGCCGAGTGCTCCGGTTTCTTCCATCAGATAAGAATACGAGCATTGTCGATTTGGCGTGTGGTAACGGTAAGTTCATCTACTTCATCCTGAAACAGGGTTACACGAACGTCCTTGGAGTAGACATCAACCCGAATGTCGTCGCCGCTGCACGGAAAGTTACGCCAAATATTGTATGTGAGGACGCACTAAATTTTTTGAGGAACCACAAGTGCGCGTTTGAGATGATTGTCGCCCTGGACTTCCTCGAGCATATCCACAAAGAGGATATGCTCAATTTGATAGATGGAATCCACTCTAGGGGTGCACGCCTCATATTACCTATTAAACTGCCCCAAAATGGGAATATATGTAATTTATGTTTGACATTATATGACAAAATGTGATAATTTTGTCATATATGAAGATAAATGGTGTATCATCAGCAATTCTTACTGCTGTTCGCGATGGCGTGCTCGGACAACTCACTGCCGTTGCCAAACGGCCATTTGACGGCGCAAACATTCAAACCGTTGAGAAAAACTTCTTTGAAAGTCTCGGGAAGTCTGGCGCCACTGGATTGATTGAATTGTTTGCCTGCAACGATGAACCCGCTAAGGCCATTACCCATGATGGAGAGAAACATTATCGTAAATTCCTTGCCATGGGTCGGTATTTGACCCTGCTGGGCGAGATTTCCCTCAAGCGAGGGATTTACCAGAGCAACAAGGCAAAGCACAGTATTTGTCCGCTTGAACAAAAGCTGAGATTTATAAACGACTATGTCAGCTTCGCCGCCGCTGAATACATTTGTTACAGCATAACTTCCATGACTCTTATGGAATTGGTCAGGCACTGCGAGAAATGGACACTTATGAAGCCTTCTGAAGGGACTGTCAAAAGGGTCCTGGATTATGTCGGCCAATTCCTCGAAGCAAGTGATTTTCTTGATAGGGTTCGATCTAAACAAATGGTCTCCAAAGAGGCCGTGACCTTGGCTATGAGTATGGACTCGACCTCCATTCTCATCAAACGCGAGGGATGGCAACATGCTGTCGCCGCGACAGTAAGTACCTACGATGCCCAAGGCGATCGATTGGATACCGTCTATATTGGGCGTATGCCTGAGAAAGGAAAAACCCAGGCTAAACGCCTCCTTGAAAAGGAAGCCGAAGACATGATGGCGAAACACGACTTCAAACACATCGTTTGCATCGCAGACGGAGCCCGTGAGTTGTGGCAATACTTCCGAAGGAAATACCCCAACGCGACTCATGTGGTTGATTTCTTTCACGTCTGTGAGCATCTTTCAAAGCTGTCTCAATTGTTCTTTCAGGATTCCTCAGATGCAAAGGTCTGGTACAAGAAATACCGAACTATGTTGAAGGAAGATCCCGATGGCGCTTCCAAGCTGATTCGGGCCGCACGATACAGGCGAAGCATAACAAAAAGGAATCCTGAAATTGAGGCAGAAATCAAGTACCTTCAGCACAACAGAAAGAGAATGAATTATTTCCAATTACGACAGCACAACCTCCCTATAGGAAGTGGGGTGGTAGAAGCCGCCTGTAAGAACCTTATTGGTGCTCGAATGAAGAAATCAGGCATGCGATGGACCCTTGATGGCGGACAAACTGTTCTTTCCCTTCGATCTTTGATTTTGAGCAATCGCTGGGAGGCATTTTGGACTTACTTCATAAGCCTTCATTTTCCCCAGATCCAAACGTAATATCAGGCGTGCACCCCACTCTAGCTTGAAGGCGGGTGGCATTGTCTTATTTCGGACACCCTGTGCCGACAACCCATATGGCGTGAGCGCCCGTTACAATGACCTCACGCATGAAATTGGCTTAACATCGGGATGTATGCGCAGTTTACTTGCGGTTGCAGGATTTAAGGATATTTCGGTCTACCCCGATGGACCTGCCCCTGGTAACTTCCTCCAGACGCTGCAATGGTTGGTTTTTAAATGTTATGCGACGTTGGCTAGACTGCAGCGATGGGTATTAGCTCTTGGTGGCGGGCGAGATGTGATACTGACGCCAAATATGTGGATCGTAGCGAGTTCTGCTAATTCTTAGGATCACCATAGCTAACGAGGCGCTCCGGTCTGATAAATCGTGGTGGGTGGCAATGAAACTCAAAGATACCTAGATGACACGACAAAGTAACTTCTATCCATAAAGTTATTAAACTGAGGTTGGTTAAACAGAAATGAGTATCATAGGGATTAGAAATATAAGAAATAATATTGGTATCCACCTGTTGCGATCGCATAATGTCGCTACTGCTTTATTTCTCCTTGTTATCTTATTATGGATGGTTGTCTCAAGAACACTTCAAGATAGTAACTTGGATAGACTTATAGTAGCCTCAACTGTACTTACAGCCTTTTTACTGGGTTTTATTATTATTTCATTTATTGACCTTCAACTCTCGACAAAACTTAAAGTAATTTTTCTTTTATGGTTATTGATTAAGATTGTAATAGGACTCGGTAACTATTACATACTCCTTGCTGATGCTGCTGGATATTATGGTATTACTCCATATGGAGATCATCACTGGCATCATAAGGTTGCACAGGATTTAGCTGCCTTCTGGGCATGGGGAACACTGGGTCAGGTTCCAGCTTTTTTGGCTTCTCAAGTGGAACAAATTGGCTACGCCTATTTCTTGGGTATTCTTTATTTCATTACTGGGCCGTTACCTGAGACTGGCATTCTTTTTAATAGTTTATTGGCGTTTATCTTGTGTATTTTAGGATATAAATTGTTCCTTCTTTCCGGAATGGAAACAAAATATGCTCGTACAGGTTTACTCTTTTTGTTTTTGTCCCCAATGTTATGGTGGACAAGTTCTGGTCTGTTAAAAGATCCACTGGTATTTGTTGTGCTAACAAGTTATGTGGTCTGCATATTATCCCTGATTAGAAAATTTAAAATAAATACTGTTATCTTAGCAGGATTATTACTTATTGCTCTGGTTCCGTTACGATTTGCGTATTTCTTTGTCGCTGTTTTTATAACTTTCATCGGATATTTATGGCTTTCCCATAGGGGGAATATAGTGAGAAAATTTGGGTTTTTACTATGCCTTGCTTTTTTATTAGCTATTCTGGTTGCGATACTAAATCACCTAGGATTATATAAATTTGATCCATTAGATTCTGATAGCTATTTTTTTGCTTTTTATGGAGCAGAACCTGTTGGTGGCCGCTTTATGGTGGAAGGTTCAAGTCATCAAATATATTTACATAATTTTTGGTATGCTTTGCCAGCAAAAGCTCTTTATATTTCGACAATTCCATTTCCATGGTTTGGAGGAGATAGTTTAGTCGCTCGGGCTGAGTATTTAATCTCTCACATGGATTCGCTTTATTTTATAACTGTGGTTGTAGCTTGTGTAATAACATACCTTCATAGAAAAAAGATATTAATCTCTAAAGAAAGGTGGGTTCTCCTTTTTATTGGTCTGATAATTTTTATAATACCCCTGTTTCACCAAGAGCCTACTCGTCGGCATATTGCTGTAAGTATACCTTTTTTCTTAGCCTATTGTACTCCAACTATGGCACATAAAAAGAACTTGATAACATCTATATACCTCGCGATGTTCGTAATTGTTATCGTTCAATTCGGTTATTATACTGTTTACTGATTCAAGGGCAACAGTAATAATACTAAATATTGAGATGAGTATTAAAAATTTATTAAAGCGATCCAACGCATTGAACCGCCTAAATGCCAGGATAAAATCCTACCAGCAAGAGAAACAGGGGAAGCGATCAATAGATTACTATTGCAATGATGTGTCACAAAGAGGCCTAGGCATTCCTAGAGGCATTGAACTCATAGGAGCACTTAGTGAACGCCTTGCTTCACGGGAGATTTATCCTGTGCGAAAATTAAAAGGTGATCTTCATATTTTCTTAGCTTTTGGGCTAAATAACTGGGAATCAGTTCTTCCGTTGGCATTGACCCCTTTCGGAAAAGTAACAACATTTTCATGGCAAGCAAAAGGATTTTTTGATTACAGAGAAGACTGGCAAAAATGGAAGGATAACCTAAACGCTCAAATGCTGAATGCTTTTAAAAAAGCATATACAGAACAACCTGTAGATATTATGGTAGGATATTTATCTGATTTTAATACAAAAAAGGAAACTTTGTTAGAAATAGGGAAAAATGGAGTGATAATTTTTAACATGAACTGGGATGATAAACTTTATTTTGCTGGAAATGTAAATGGACAACCTCGGAGTGTAAAGGGAATTGTATCCGGAGTAGACCTTAACCTAACCAATGCCCCTGATTCCTGCATTAAATATTTCGTAGAAGGTGGGCTTGCCATGTTTTGGCCAGAGGCAGCCCATCCGGATATTCATAAGCCATATGATGTCCCTTATGAATTTGATGTTTCTTTTGTGGGTGGGAGATACGGCTGGCGGCCAAAGTTTATCGCAGAACTACAGAAGATGGGAATAAAGGTGTCTACTTTTGGTAATGGATGGGAAAATGGGCCTTTATCAGATGGAGAGATGGTCGAGCTTTACTCCAGGAGTAGGATTAATCTTGGGTTCGCAGCGATAGGGCACTCAAAAAGACTAATATGCCTGAAAGGGCGGGATTTTGAGGTGCCGATGAGTGGAGGACTTTATCTAACGCAGGATAATCCGGAGCTTTCTTTGGTTTATTATGTAGGTAAAGAAATTGTAACTTGTAGAGATGAAAAGGATTGTGCTGAAAAGATTAGGTATTTTCTCAATCATCCAGAGGAAGCAGCAAGAATTAAAGAAGCAGGTAGAAAGCGAGCCTTAAGAGACCATACTTGGAAAAAGAGATTTGAGGATATCTTCAAAATAGCAGGGTTTATAAAGGGGGTATGATTAGTTTGGGAAAACTTGAGCTTATAAATTGTCCTCTTTGTAGCTCTGAAAGTTATAAAAAGCTATTTGTAAGTAAAGATCATTTGTTTTCGCAAGAAGAATTTATGGTTGTAAAATGTAAATACTGTGGATTACTTTTTACAAATCCGAGAGTTAAAGAAGATCAAATCTCTTATTATTACTATTCGGATTATTCGCCCTTTAAAGAGGTAAAACAATTAGAACTTTTTCAAAAAGCTAAAAATAGGCTTGGGCGCCTATTTGGAAATCCACATTGGGAAGTATTGCAAATACTTCAATCTATTAAGGCAGAAACTGTTTTAGAAATTGGACCGGGTAATGGAAGTTTATTATATTTTTTAAAAGACCATGGCTTTGAAGTTATAGGTATCGAGAAAGATAGGAATTGTGTCGAGCTGATAAGAGAAAAAGGTATCCTTTGCTATTTGGGGGACTTAAATGATGTCATTGATAAAATAGGCTTGAAAAAGTTTGATGCTGTTATTCTTTGTCAGGTTTTTGAACACCTTTATAATCCTAAAAAAACGCTGGGGGAAATACATAATTTGCTTAAAGAAAAGGGGATTATTTATCTTACCTTACCCAATATTGGATCCTTTGAAGCAAGGTTGTTTGGGAAATATTGGAGAGGCTTAGACTTACCCCGCCATATTGTTCATTATGATATTAATACAATACGTGCAACTTTAACAGAAACAGGATTTAACATAATTAAATTGGGGAATCAAATTTTTCCATCGTCTTTTTTAGAAAGTATTGCTTTCTATTTTTTTAAAAAAGGAAAAATGCCAAATATACTTTATTACACATTATACTATCCTTGGAAATTATTAAGCCCTTTACATCACAGACTAATAGGATCTGGTGTGTTGAAAATCTTTGCACGTAAAGTTTAGCAACTTGGAGGTAGTTATATTGAAACTCTTATTGGTAAATGCAATAAACACTACTAAAAAGATAGAATCAGTGTATCCACCATTAGGATTGGCATATTTAGCTTCTGCATTAAAGCAACACTTTTCGGATATAGAAATAAAAATAATCGATAGAGACGTAAAAGCTGTTATTGAAGCGTACCTTCCCGATGCTGTTGGTGTTTCAGCGGTATCACAGAATTTTGGAAGAGCGATAGAAGTAGGTCATTACTGCAGATCTCTTAATATACCCGTATTTGTATGAGGTGTACACATCACGCTTCTTCCTGAATCGCTACCTAAATCATTTGATTTTGGAGTATACGGTGAAGGAGAAGAGACTATTGTTGAGATAATTGATTATCTCTTAAAGGGCGGTATTTCAGGCGCTGTCGAAATGGAAAAGATTAAAGGTTTAATTCTGCATACACATGCTGGAATAAAGCTTACCGAAATGCGGCCTATGATACAAACCCTTGATTCTCTGCCCTTCCCCGATAGATCATTATTGGATATACCAATAGGCCAAGCAACATATTTATTTACATCTCGAGGATGTCCTTATAAATGCACATTCTGTGCTTCGACACGATTTTGGAATAAAGTAAGATGGTTTCCTGCAGAATATGTAGTGAGTGAAATAGAAGATGTGATAAATAGATATAAGCCATGGGCAATATCTTTTTATGATGATCTTTTTATTGCCAATACAACGAGACTCGAGAGAATTATTGAACTTTTATGTGCTAAGGGTATAAATAAGAAAGTAAAATTTAGTTTTGCTTGTCGGGCTAACCTTGTAAACGAAAAATTGATCCAAATTTTAAAACCTCTCGATATTCAAATGGTCTGTATGGGGTTGGAATCAGGGTGTCAAAAAACGCTGAACTATCTCAAGGGAAGTGGAATCACTGTCGAGCAAAATAAAAAAGCAGTAGATATATTGGTAAACGCAAAGATAAATGTTCAGGGGACTTTTATTATCGGATCGCCTGAAGAAACTGAGGAAGAAATATTACAGACCTTGAATTTTATTAAAAATAGCAATCTGACCAATTTTGAGGTTTATCTATTAAGCCCCTTTCCCGGAACACCCATTTGGGAAGCAGCTAAAAATATGGGGCGGGTTGCAAATGAGATGGACTGGGAGAAACTGGCAGTCGACTCACAAAGTCGCTTTGAGAATAGAATAACTCTGTCTAAGATAACAAAAAGCCGCCTTTCTGAATTATATGGACTTTTTGTGCGCGAAAAGAGAAAAAGAAAAGCACAATATATATTAAGAACAGGTATAAACAATCCACGCTGGATACTGATCAAGATACGCGAGATTATCATTAATGTGATAGCCAGGTTGCGAAGCGTCATGTATAATAACTAAGCTGAAGGGAACTTCACAATGAACATTTTAATATATGGAGAAGCCTGTCGGTATGGCGTTGCGTTTCCACTTAAAGAGGCTTTTGAAGAACTTGGACATAAGGTTGTCATATTTGATTGGCCACAATACTTGTATACGATTAATCAATACACTTTAAAAAATAGAATTCTGAACCGAATGCTATTTCATAATATTGCTCGGAAAATCAATCGAGATTTCATTAATACTTTTACAAATAACCATTATGATTTACTAATAGTAATCCGAGGGAATCATATATTTCCGACAACCATTTCGGCTGCTAAGAACTTTATCAAATTTGTAGTTAATTGGAATTCTGATGATTTCTTTAATCCTTTAAATAGCTCACAGTATATTTTGCAATCCTTCAATAAATATGACTGTATATTTACATCAAGAGGACATTTAAAAGAAGAATATATTAAAAGAAGTGCTAAAAGGTTTGAGGTACTTAATTGGTATTACCGTCCTGATATGCTGCTATCAAATGATAAAATTACAAATAAAAAATATATAAGAGACATTGTTTTTATAGGGTCTTGGAGCAAGCGGAGGGAGAATTTATTAAAATCTTTAGAGAATTTTGATCTGAAGATATGGGGAGCAGCGTGGGGGAGATCTTCGCGTTCGTTTCGCAAAAAAATTGAATGGAATCCTCCGATATATATGGAATCTATGATGAATGTAATTGCTTCTTCTAAAATCAATGTTAATATCCTTACTAAGGAGAACAGAGATACCACTAATATTAGGAATTTTGAGATACCTGCCTGTGGTGCATTTCAGTTAAGTGAAAGGTCTGAGGCGATATTAGAGCTTTTTGAAGAAGATAAGGAAATTGTTTGCTTTGAAAGCGCAGAAGAAATGGTTTCCAAATGTAAATATTATCTTAAAAATGAGTCTGAAAGGGAAAGGATCAGACTAAATGGCTATCAAAGGTTAATTCAAGGTAATCATTCTATTTTGGATAGAGCAAGACAGATTTTGAAGAGTGTTTTTAATTAAAAAGAGAGAATGCCTTGAAGAACAAGCCAAAAGTTTTTGTTGTGATTCCAAATAAAAATGGGATTGACCATCTTTCTTATTCCCTCGCCTCATTGGCAAAAACTACTTATACAAATTATCGGAGTGTATTAGTAGATGATTGTTCTACAGATAGGTCTGTAGATTTTGTGGAAAGGAATTACCCATCAGTAAAGGTAATCAAAAATGATATAAATAAAGGCTTCGCAGGAGCAGTCAACACGGGTATAAGGTATGCGTTGGATCAAAGGGCAGATTATATTGCAGTGTATAACAGTGACATTAAGGTTTTACCAGAATGGATAGAGCTTGTTATCGATATTTTCTGCAAACGACATATAGTTGGATTGGTCGGATACAAAGAAATAACGAAAGAAAAAGAGGAGATATTCTATAGCACAAAGGATTTAAAAGGTAAGGTTCAATATAATGAAGTAAAAGGTTTACCCGGGTGTTTGTATTTATGTTCGTCGCGAGTATTCCGACATGTCGGGCTTTTTGACGAGGATTATTTTATGTATGGTGAAGATAACGATTTCTTTAGCAGGTTAATAAAGGCAGGCTACAGAATTGTACAAACGAACGTCCCGGTGTGGCATTATGGTGAGGGTTCTTCTGAAAATCGAAAATTATCTGCTACATGGTTGGCATATAGAAATGCCCTTAGGTTTTCGCTAAAAAATGAGAACCCGATAAGAATATTACGAATGCTTTTAGCCTTGTTAAATCAAGGATGTAATCCATTTCTACCGAGAAAAACTGATGAGTCTGTCTTTAAGAGAATGAGACGTTATAATATTGTTATTAGTTTCATTCTAATTATTGCTAGTTGTTGCTGGAATATAATAAACATTGTTCCAACATTGAGGTCACGATATGAAGTAAGCAGGCGAATTAGAAATTAAATGAGAATAGGTATTGGTATTATACCATTTTTAGTTGAAAGTTGAAGTGTGGCCCCCACCGTGGGATAATCCACGGGACAATATCACATAAGGGGAAAGGAGCCACCATTGTTAATAGCAACCGTAACGGAAACATCAAAGTATCGTCATAAAAAAGAGTTATGTTAAGAGTACTATTTGTCTCACCCTTTTTTGAACCTGCCTGGTACTATGGCGGGACGGTCCGTGCGGCATCATCATGGGCACATGCATTTAGTACCTCGGGTCAAAATATTGTATATGTTTACACAACGACCGCAAATGGAAACAGGGAACTGGATACCGAAGACAATGTAACTATTGATATTGATGGAGTTCAAGTCGTTTATTTTAAACGTCAAAAGGGGACACATAAAAGATTTGTTTCGTTGCAAATGTTACCAGCCCTTTTTAGAAATATTCCGTCATTTGATTTGATACACATAATTGGTCTTTGGACGTTTGGGGGCTTGATCGCCAGCAGAATATGTATGTTGAAAAGAGTGCCTTATATTATTTCTTTGCATGGTCTCTTGATGCCATGGGCATATAATTATCATAAATATCGTAAAAAATTATTTATGAGTTTGTTTGAACGTCATATGTTAAAAAAGGCATCCGGTATAATATGTTCGACAGAAATGGAAAAGAGGAATTTCCTTGCTCTAAATATTAGTGATAAGGTGCAAGTGATTTCAAATATCACTGAACCACCGGATATAGATATGGAAATATCACGGAAGCGTTTTCGTGAAACCCACGGATTAGCAAATTCTTTGGTTTTGCTATTTGCCGGCCGCATTGTCGAAAACAAAGGGCTTCACCTAACAGTTGAGGCATTTTCAAAAATTGCAAAACATTATCCCAATGCCTGTCTATTTGCAATGGGTCTTGAAGAAGATGATTTTTTAAAGAAGGTTAAAAAGCAGATTAAATTTCTTAAGCTTGAGCACCGTTTTCATTACCTAGGTATGCTCACAGGCAGTGATTATTGGGATGCAATGGCAGGTGCGGATCTCTTTGTTTTGAACTCATATTCTGAGAATTTTGGTAATGTGGTTATTGAAGCCCTTTCAGTAGGCTTACCAGTTTTGATATCTGACCAAGTAGGAATAGGAGACTTAGTAAAGCAATATTCTGCAGGACAAATAACGACTCTTGATCCTAATGATATTGCCGCTAAAATGATAATGATGTTGTCACAGTCTGATAAGATTAAAGAGATGGGAAGACGCGGTATTAAATTAGTCCATGAAAATTGTACTCCTGATGTAGTGGGTCGGCAATTAAAAAAATATTGTGGAGAGATTGTTAAGATACATAGGTTTGGTCAAAATAAAGATAAGGTTAAATAGAGTGAATTCGGTTATTGTAACTGAAAATCTCTTAGGTGATTCTGATTCCGTACAAAGCCAATTCAAAGAAGCACTTCAACTAATAAATCTTGCTAACCATTTTCAAAGGGCAAATGCCATCTTCATCAATCCCAACTTAACTTATCCATCTTATAAGAAAGGTGTGACAACAAGGTTAGAATATGTAAAAATGCTTGTTGCGTCGTTAAGGGAAATCAATTCTCAAACGAAAATTTATATCGGCGAAGGGAGAATGTGGATACAACAGCTTATCTGTACACGCTACCTATTCATGAGCTAAAAAAGGGGGTAAAATTGGGTGACACTTTTGGTTGTTGTGGACCTTGATATATCCCCTGGATCGGAGCCAAGATTCCACCGCAATCCTCCAGGCTGATTCTCTGACAGCTTGTCCAGACTGATTCATTGCTAACAAAATCCTTTCTACCCTTTCCATCACCCAATCATAGATTCCCCTCCTTTCCCGCTTGGCAAAAACTGGTTTATCTGTGGATACAAAGAACACCTGGCAGGAGGTCCTTCCGTTGAGGCAAGGTCGGATCCGATGGTTCAGATCATTTACCGCAGCCTCCGCATACGCAGCAACATGATCGAAGCAGTCTGGCAAACCCAGCGCAAGCTTCTCGCGCAAACACCTCTTTACTTCTCTCTGCGACTCCTCGATCGCCCCATTGTATGGCGCGTAATATCCAGGACTGTTCAAGGGCAGAACAAATGATTCAGCTAATACATCGTTTATGACGCTGTGGTTCATATTGCCCCCATTATCCCGCTTCAACACCAGAGGAGCACCATAGCGATCAAACATCTCGCTCAGATACCCGGTGACCTCTTCTCCGACCGGATAGCCTCCGGCCATCGGCAAAAACTTGTACCGCGAACCCAGATCCTGCATATTGTGCAAATAGATTTTACCATCCATGCCCAGATCATATTCCGTGAAGTCCATGGCCCACACTACCCCCGGCGTCAGCCATTCGATCCGCCGCATCTGCTTTCGACGATCCGCCTCCAGGTCCTGCCGTACCCGCTCCACCATCCACCCCAGCTCCCGCCGTGACACACTGAAACAGTACCGTCGGTATAAGTCTGTCGTCCCCGTGCTTCGCTTCACTCCATGATCTAACAATCGAATCTCCGTGTCAAGAACCGATGGATCAAAAGGTTGCACCTTCCTTGGACCCGGACGATTGATTAAAACAACGTTTCCCCGGATCCTGCAGCACCATCGGTTAAAACTCGCCAGAGGCAACTGAAGCGTTTTGCAGATCGCTTCATAAGGCATTCCCGTTCGTTCCCTCATCTCCTCAATAATCTCCATAACCCTTCTTATCGCCTCTTGCCGATCTGCCGGTTTTTTTTAGTGCCCTTGTCCCGAAACTCCTCATAGGCCCCCAGCAGTTCTTTCACTTCGATGGTCTTCTCAGCCAGATCCAGCTTCTTCTCCAACTCCAGAACCTGCTCCCGAAGCGTCTCCTTCTCCTCGTCCACAGGTACAGGGGGTCTTCCTGCAGGACGATTCTCCAACGCCAGGGCCATGGCTTTTAGGGACTTCTCCTCCCACTCGTAATACGTCTTGCGCGATACCCCAAGCAGCCTCGCCCCCTCCGTTGCCGTTAAGGCTCCACTGCGCACCTGGAGGATCACCAATGCCCGCTCCCGCGCAAGCTTTTTGTTCTTCTCCACTAACCCCCTCTTGTGCCGCCGTCCTCTTTCCTCCATCGGGAATCTCCCCCAAAATCGTCAGACCTTTTTCTCTGCTCCAACCTCCAGTAACTCCCCTAGCTTGGCCGGGCTCCCCTGTAGTCGCGCCAAACGCCGCTCCATTCCCTTCATCGCCCCTCCTTTGCTGTTCCGTCCCAACAATACCGCAAGACGGGGGCTCAACGCTACCCCCTTGTCCACCGAAACCCGAGGCTGGAGCGCCAAGAGCATCCCCTCCATCGCCCGCTCCTGCCACTGGTTCAGTAAACTCCACGCAACCCCTAACTCCCGGCAAACCTCCCCGGGTTTGCGCCTCTCTGTCCACACCGAGAGCACCGCCCGGCACTTCTCCTGCGCCGTATGGCCCGACACCTTCCGCCCTCTCTTGTCCTCTATCCCCGGCCTCTCCACCTTCGGCTTCTCTATCTTTTCCATCGGTCTCCTCCCTTTCAATCGTTTCAATAGAGCGATCTCTCTTTTCTTCTCCGGCGGTGACGTCATAGACCATCTCCTGCTTTCCACCCCCTTCTTCATCATCCACCATCAAACGCAGCTTCCCCTTCTCCGCTCGTAGCACCACCGACTGTCCCTCCATCCGTCCCACCATGTAAAAGGGCTCCCTCGACTTCCCCCTCAACGCCATCTCCAACACATTCTCCGCGATCCCTTGCTCCATCGTCTTACGCAGCTCCGCCTGGATCTCAAAATACCGATCCGCAGGGCACAGCCCCCCAATCCCCTGGTGAGGCCGCTTGTGGTTGTAATACTGCACCCACTGCCGGATCCTCTCTCTCGCCTCCTCAAAACTCCCAAACTGCGCCCTCACCAAAAACTCCTCATAGATCGTCTTCCAAAACCGCTCCACCTTCCCCAGCGTCATTGGATGGTGCGCCTGCGATTTAATGTGCCTCACCCGATCCTTCCCTAACTCCCGCTCAAACCGGGTCGATCCCCGCCAGTTCGTATATTGCCGCCCCCGGTCCGTTAGCATCTCCTTCGCTACCCCATACTCCCCAACCGCCCGACGATACACCTCTAACACCTGATCCGCCGTCTGACTCCGGTATAACTCCAGTCCCACCATATATCGCGAATAATCGTCGATAAACCCAATCAAATAGGCATACCGGCCCCCCAGACGAAACGTAAAGATGTCCGACTGCCACATTTGATTCGGCGTCGACCGCTCAAAAAACCGAGGACGGGTGATGTTGTGCTGGTGTTTCTTTTTGGAAGGAACAATCAACGATTCTGCCCGCAGCGTCCGCCGCACCGTCTCCGGACTGGCGCTGAGGAAGAACACACGCTTTAAAAGATGGGAAATCCGTTTGACACCAAAGAGGGGCTCTCGCTTCTTGATCTCGACGATCTTCTCACGTACGGGTCCGGGAAGTTTCCGTCGACTCCCCGCCAGGACAAATCTATTCCTTAACCCGGCTTCTCCCCGTTCCTCATACGCCTTCACCCAACGACGAATTACATCTTGACTGCATCCAACTTCCTTACCCAGTAGCGAAACCGGTAACCCTTCTTCCAACCGCAACTTCACACAACGAAGCTTGAACTCAAATCCATACCGCTTCCCATACCGACTCTCTTTCCCTTTACTTTTCTTCTTAACCTCTTCTACATCTTCCATGGGTTCACTCCTTTCTCCCTCTCAGGAGTGTCACCCATTTTACCCTTCTTCTTTATCTCATGATCTGGTAGTTAGCGCACTTATAAAAAGAAGATAATTGTGAAAGTTTCGATAATTACTGCTGTATTTAATGGGGTGCAAACTGTTGAGGATTGTATAAAAAGCGTGTTAAATCAGACATATAAAGATATTGAATATATTTTAGTTGATGGTGGCTCTACAGATGGGACCCTTGATGTCATCAAGAAACACAATGACAAGATTTCAAAAATTGTTAGTGAGCCAGACAATGGTATCTACGATGCAATGAATAAAGGAATCGGATTGGCTACCGGAGACATTATCGGCATTTTAAATGCCGATGACTTCTATACTGATAAAGATGTAGTGGAGAATGTTGTCAATGAATTCCAAAGCGAACCGATTGATGCTGTTTTCGCAGATTTGGTTTACATTGATAGAAAAAATCCTGAAAAAATAATCCGTTATTACAAATCTTCAAATTTTAGCCCAAAAAAGTTTGCATACGGTTGGATGCCTGCCCATCCGACTTTTTTTGTTAAGCGAAATTGTTATGAACACTATGGATTATTCAAAACGGATTATTTAATTGCCGCAGATTATGAGCTGCTGGTTCGGTTTATTGGAAAACACAAAATCGCTTGTAAATACCTTCCAAAAGTAATTGTTAAAATGAGAACGGGCGGCAGAAGCACAAAGAATTTTAAAAGCAATTGGATTTTAAATAAGGAAGTCATTCGGGCGTGTGCAGAAAATGGGATTAAAACTAATTATCTGAAAGTATACTCAAAATACTTTATCAAAGTTTTTCAATTGTTTAGCAGGCCGGAATGAAGGTTTTAGTGACTGGCGCGACTGGTGCCATCGGGCCGAGAGTCGTTGATGCATTCCACAATACAGGATGTCAGATCCGTGCCTTTTCGTTCGATGCTCCTACAGCGGGCATGTTCCCGCAAAGCGTAGAAGTTTTGATTGGCGATGTCACTGATCAAATGGCGGTCCAATCTGCAATGCAAGGCGTGGATGCGGTTATTCACTTGGCAGCTTTACTGCACATTGTCAATCCCTCACCCGAATTGCGTGAAAAATACGAGCATGTCAATGTCGGCGGTACATCGACGGTAGTCGAGGCCGCAATTAGCGCAGGTGTGAAGCGCGTTGTTTTGTTCAGTACGATTGCGGTGTATGGGGATTCAGATGGTTGCGTGTTGAACGAGCAATCACCAACTCATCCTGAAACTTTTTACGCCCAGACGAAACTTAATTCCGAAAAGATTATTTTGAATGCAAAACGCAAAGATGGTCAACTTTTAGGTACCGTGTTGCGCCTGGGTGCGGTCTATGGTTCCCGCATCAAGGGAAACTACGAACGGCTGACACATGCCCTGGCACGTCATCGCTTTATCCCTATTGGAAGTGGTCTCAATCGACGGACGCTGGTTTATGATAAGGATGTTGGTCGTGCGGCTGTGCTGGCTGTTTCTCATCCTGCCGCGGTAGGTCGGGTATTCAACGTAACCGATGGCAAGTTTCATACAATGAACGAAATCATCGAATCCATCTGCTCTGCCCTTGGTCGTAAGCCGCCAAGGTTTTCATTACCTGTGGGCCCAACGCGTGCATTGGTAGGTTTCATTGAAAAAGGGTGCCGTGCTGTTGGCTTAAACCCTCCGCTCATACATGAAATGATTGACAAATACACCGAAGATATTGCAGTAAGCAGTCAGCGCATCCAGACTGAGTTAGGATTTAAGCCGCAGTATGATCTGCGATCAGGTTGGCAAGAAACCGTTCAAGAAATGCGAAAAATGGGTATTTTGTGAATGGAAATTAGGATTTCGAATTTCGGATTTTTTTAAACCTTTCTGACTTAATTTTTAAGTCAAAGATTGATTAACAGGCAAATCTGGTTCCGAGTTTCGATATAAGATACAATGCAAGCTAAATTTTGGTTTCACCTTTCTATCATGCTTGGGCGGATTTCGCTTCCGGCGGATGAGGAACCGGAGCCCCGCTTGCCAAAAATTTTGCTCAGCGGGGAGGTTGCCGACAGAATATGAACGAATAATGCTGGACGATAAGGGTGGAACAGATTATAATAAGATTGGCCGATAGTGGGGATCCGATGCTAAAGGAGGATCGGTAATGAAAACAGCTGGAGTTAAACTCAAACAACGATTGATGAGAGAATTGGATGAGTTACCACCGGATAAATTAATGGAAATATTAGATTTTGTGGTATTCTTGAGAACTCGTAAGGTTCAGGAAGATCATCCTTTCGTACCTTCTCTCCCGGCTTCTACTCTTGATCACCTAACGGGTCTGGTGGCTTGGGGAGGCGATGCATTGGTCGATTCTGAAAGGCTTTACGATGAGTCTACCTAAACAGGTTGTTTTGGACACGAGCATATTGGTAGGCTTGGTGGATAGCCGGGATATATGGCACTCTGCCGCTGTCACTCTTCGAGATGCTCTTGAGGTTGATCAAGCGCATATGGTTTACTTTGATTGTGTTGTTAGCGAAGCCATCAACGTTTTGGCTCGAAGGGCGAAAGAGCGGAAGCGTTCCTCTGAATTTCCCGAATTGTTAACTCAAATAGTTTCACAAGTTCCTGAAGATTCTATTATTTGGATTTCAACGGAAACCAAACGTTTCTATAGAGAGATCATAGGTTTGGTTCGTGACTCTGTAGGAGCTTTAAACTTCAATGACACCTTGGTTGCCTTGGGGTGTCGTGAATTGGGCATCGAAAGTATTGCTACCTTCGATAGCGATTTTGACTCTGTTGCATGGTTAAAACGATTGTCTTCCCCTAAGGATATTACACAACCTTAGACCCACCGCGATAAAACTTTTCCCTGGGCGGGAAAAGTGGACGGGTCTATTTTTTATAGAATCGCTGAACAATACAAGAAGGAAAATGGGGCAATCTCCTTCAGACCCGTTCACCCGGAGTTCAAATCGCAAAGCTAAAGATTTTTCTTAATCAGCGGCAAAACATCCAGAAGCGGCGGGGAATTTATATAATGTTTCTGAGGGCCAGTATCATACAATGACTGAGATCATCTCGGCGATATGTGAAGCACTTGGCCGCACTTCGCCACGCATATCTTTACCAGTTGGTCCGGTACGTTGGACAGTAGGAATTTTGGAAGATGTGGGGCGTATGATAAGACTTCAGTCACCCATTGGTCGGGCCACCATAAATAAATACACCGAAGATATTGCCGTTGACGGCAGTCTAATTCAAAAAGAACTGGGTTTTATGCCCCAGTATGATTTAAAGACCGGTTGGGAAGAGACGATCCGAGAAATGCAGGAATGAAGCGGATATTTGATTTATTTTTTTCCATTTGTTTGGTTCCGGTCTTGTTGTTTCCCATCCTGGTGATTGCGGTTATGGTGAGGCTTACATCCAGGGGGCCTGCCTTGTACTGGTCCGATCGGGTGGGCGTGGGCAACGGGATTTTTAAGATGCCTAAATTCAGGACGATGCGGATAGATACGCCTCCTGTTGCTACTCACTTATTGCAGAATCCCGATGCGTATCTGACACCGATAGGTCCCTTTCTGAGAAAATCGAGCCTTGATGAACTGCCCCAACTTTGGAGTGTTTTGAAGGGGGATATGAGCTTTGTGGGTCCGAGGCCGGCATTGTATAATCAGGATGACCTAATTGAATTAAGAACCAAGAAGGGAATCCATGGACTTGTTCCAGGGATTACCGGATGGGCACAAATAAATGGAAGGGACGATTTACCTATTCCAATAAAAGTTGGATACGATGAGTACTATTTGAAGAACAGGTCATTTTCCTTTGATATAAAGATACTTTTTTTGACACTCTTTAAAACAGTGAAATCGGAAGGGGTTCAACACTAAATGAAAATGATTCATCATGCCGAGCGTGCCGATTCCTCTTTGAGTGAGCATTAACCCTATTGTTGCATAAAGATTCGGTTGAATTAACTGGATACTATGATAAAAAGTCGGTTTTCAGCATTTTGATGATCTCTTCCAAAGGTCACCATTTGATTAATCCAGCAGATGACATTGATTTAAGAGCCGTCCCTTGATAGCCAAAGGTTTGATGAATATGAGCGCCAAATTTAATGCAACAACAGGGTTAACCCAAAGGTTCAAACTAAACAAACTTTTTAACTCTCTGACTAAATTTTTCACTCAACCCTGAGTTTTCTCGCTTTCGTAGGAAAGTGAGAAAGGAGAAACCGGATAGAAAGGGACAGGAATATTGCCAACCAAGCTGGCTATCGATTTAGATTATTTCTCTAAACGAACATGGTTATCTGATTTGTCTCTGATCGCACGGACGATCCTTTCTTTGTTCCGATAGCTGACGATCCCTTATGCCCGACTATATTTTTCAGTCCACCCATAGCTTTCTCGCTTTCTTAGGAAAGTGAGAAAGCTGAAAATGGATAAAAAGAGGGCAGGCTCATTGATTGATTTAATTATTCAGAATAAAGGTAAATAGATGCGTAAGAGTTTTCTCCCCTTTTCTCCACCTCTCATTGGCGATGAAGAGATTAATGAAGTAGTCGATACACTGAGGGAGGGCTGGATCACAACCGGGCCGAAGGTGAAACGATTTGAGGAGGAGTTTGTTTCCTTCATTGGCTCATCTGCGGCTCTTGCCCTCAATTCAGGTACGGGGGCGCTCCGTGTGGCCTTGGCAACATTGGGTACAGGGCCTGGAGACGCAGTCATAACAACCCCTTGACTGTTATGGTAGTAATCCTGTCACTCTACTTTTGCGTAACCATTTAATCTATGACCACAAAAATGATCAAAATTGAGACCAAGAGCGATTATGCAAAGCTTTGCCAGGTCTCTTTAAGAGGGAATGCTTCAGATGACCGAAAAAGATTCAAATTGCAATCAGCCTGATAGCCATCTATAATGAAAACTAATGAAGAAATTCCCTTTTGCCGTAAAGAAGACTGTTTCTTATTGGGTTGAAGGTGCTGAATATGATTTGGGAGTTGCCAACGCAATGCTCAAAACCAGGAAATACCCCTATGCTCTCTTTATGGGGCATCTTGCTCTGGAAAAACTGCTCAAAGCTCTTGTCGTCAAAAGAACGAAGGCGCATGCGCCCTTTAGCCATTCGCTCCTGTATCTCTTTGAGAAGTCGGGTGTAAAGATGCCCGACGCGATGAAAATTAGGCTAAGTGAGTTCATGGAATTTCATTTGGAGGCACGTTATCCCGATGCGAGCAGGGCATTTTATAAGAAATGCACGAAGGGATATACTGAGGCAAGGTTTAAAGAAATCAAAGAGGCATTCAAATGGATAAAAAGCAAACTCTAAAGATCATCCAGAAGTATGTGAGGAGATTACGCCAGGAAGGAATATCTGTGGATCGTGTTATCCTTTATGGTTCATATGCGGCTGGAAAGGAGAGACGCGACAGCGATATCGATGTAGCAATTGTCTCAAAAGATTTTGGGAAAGACAGGGTGGAAGAAGGAATCGCGCTTTACAGGATTGCTGGGAAGGTGGATCCTCGGCTTGAGCCCGTGCCATTCTCCATCGAAGCCTATGAAAATGACACATGGCTTCCTTTGGTCTATGAAATAAAAGCTAAAGGGCAGGAACTGAAGATAGTATTCTAATGTATAATCAAGCTTAATCGTTCCTGCGGAGACGTTCTCTATTCAAATTGGAGTTAGGCATGACCGGTTTTTAAGGAGTGAAGAATCGTCATTTATGATTCCAGTCAACGTTCAGATCTGAGCTTAGCTGTTACAGGTTTTGATAGGCCAGATAAACCAAATAGATCGAATTAACTTGTCTTCCTGTCACCTTACTTTTGCGTTAATTCTTCCGGGTCCTCCAACCGGTGTAGACTCTCCTTGAGCGACCTCAGCAATCTGGGAATATGATGCTTGTGGAATTCGATTCCAAACTGATCACGGATTAACTTTGCAATCGCTGTGGAGTTCACAGGGCGGCCCTTAGAATGACCGGCCATGGTCTCAAGAAAACTGATCAGTTCCTTTTTCTGCTCCTCTGTTAACTTAGGAGGCCGGCCTGACTTTGGCCTTCTTTTTAATCCATCAACTCCTTCTCGTCTAAAAGCCTTAACCCAGCGGGAGACCGACTGCCTCGATACATTGACAATCATCGCTACTTTCGATTGAGACATTCCGCTCTGCAAGAAACTAATCGCTTTTCTTCTTCTTTCTTCGAGAAGTCCAGGGTCTTGCGTCCTTGGCATGGATCTGAAAATACCATAATGTGGTAATCCTGTCACCCTATTTTTGCGTCAGGCCTGCAATATGTCGAGAAGAGTTTCGGACAATGATTGCCAATGCGGCAACCTTGGGTCCAGGCATTACGTCCAAAGGCGATCCACGAGTTTCCGGGGTGGGGCGATTACTACGAAGCGCTAAGATAGATGAGCTGCCACAACTGATGAATGTGTTGAAAGGGGACATGAGCCTCGTCGGTCCCCGCCCCGAAGATCCTCGTTACGTGGCTCAATATACACCTGAGCAGAAACGGATACTTCATTTCCGGCCAGGTATCACCAGCGCTGCCTCTCTTGTCTATCGCAATGAAGAAGAGATGCTTTCGGGGTTGGATTGGGAAGCGTTATATCAAAAAGAAATATTGCCCGCTAAATTGTCTATTGATTTAGTTTATCTCTCACAGCGGACATTATTGTCTGATTTCCTTTTGATTGTGCGAACTATTCTTTCTATGTTAAGTTAGCATCATTAGGCCGAAGACATGAGAAAGGTCTCCTAAAAGCTGGTTGATAGAATATTAAAAAAATGATAGGAAGCCTGACTGGATTTTTAAGTCAATCTTTCATCTTCAATCAAATAAATTTATCCCGTGAAATGCGACCCGCCCTGTAGAGTGTGGCAAACTGCTCTATGGGGAGCCTATTTCACCGGGACAAAATAAACCAGAGATGAGAAACATCATTTATAACAAAAATTTTTACTTAGTGTTGTTATTGGATTCCTTCCTTATTGTGGCTGCCTATTTTCTGGCATATCTGCTGAGGTTCGAAGGCCAAATCCCAATAAAAGAATGGAAAAGCCTTAACGACACGCTTCCCTATATTGTTCCTTTCAAACTGTTCGTTTTTATGTTCTTCGGACTCTATAAAGGTATGTGGCGATATACCAGCCTTGTTGACCTGTTCAACATATTGAAGGGGACAATTATTTCCTCGGGAATAGTCATGATAGCCATCCTTTTTATATACCGTTTCGAGGGATTTCCCAGGTCTGTCTTCGTGTTGGATTGGATTTTGACATCTATTTTCATTGCTGGGGTTAGAGTAGCTATCAGACTACTCCTGTCTGAGAGAGAAAGGGGGCTCAAATTTCTATTTCAAAATCCCTTCTCTAAGAGAAGGACGATAAGGCCCCAAAAGAGATTGTTGATTATCGGAGCAGGAGATGCAGGGGAGAAGATGCTTCGAGAAATTAGGGACAACCCCCGACTTAATTATGAAGTGGTTGGTTTTTTGGATGATGATTCTAATAAGAAAGGCATGAGGATTCACGGAGTGCCAGTTTTAGGATCTATCCCCAGTATTCATGATATGGCTTATCGGGACGAGATGGATGAGATTTTGATCGCTACCCCATCGGCTTCAGCCAAGCAGATGCGTAGAATTATAGAAGCCTGTGAGGGGACAGGTCTTAAGTCACGTACTACTCCAGGGATTGGTGAATTGATTGATGGGAAGATCTCCTTTAAGACCGTACGCGAAGTTTCTTTCGAGGACCTCTTGGGGCGCGATCCTGTTAATCTTGATATGAAAAGTATTGGAAATTACCTTGCTGATAAAGTTGTCCTTGTCTCTGGGGCAGGGGGTTCGATCGGAACTGAACTCTGCCGGCAAATTGCCCTATTTCAACCCAAGAATCTCATCCTCCTTGATAAGACCGAGAATAGTCTTTTTCACATCGAGATGGAGTTTCGCCAGAGGTTTGCAAAGGTTTCCATTACACCGGTTCTTGGCGATGTAAAATACGTTAGCTATTTAAATAAGCTATTTTCAGACTATAGACCTGAGGTAGTATTTCATGCCGCAGCCTACAAACATGTTCCCATTGTGGAATTGAATCCCTGGGAAGCGGTTTTTAATAATATCCTCGGGACGAAAAATATTGTTGAAATGTCCCATAAATTCAGAATAGAGCGATTTATAATGATCTCCACAGATAAAGCTGTTCGTCCTTCCAGCGTTATGGGTGCGACCAAAAGGGTTGCAGAAATGATTACCTCTTGTTATGCCTCAAATCCTTCCCGTTTTGTATCAGTGAGGTTTGGTAATGTGATTGGCAGCGAGGGCAGTGTGGTCCACTTATTTAAGAAACAGATTGAGCGTTTTGGTCCTGTGACAGTGACTCACCCTGAGATTACGAGGTATTTTATGACGGTTCCGGAGTCCTGCAAATTGATTCTTCAGGCAGGAGCATTAGGTGAAGGCGGAGAAATCTTCATTCTTGACATGGGAACGCCCATTAAAATACTTGATATGGCACGGGACCTCATTCGCCGATCAGGGTTTAAACCTGATGTGGATATCGAGATCAAATTCATAGGCCTTCGTCCTGGCGAAAAACTCCATGAAGAACTTATTATTGAGGGTGAGGGGATTGTCCGGACGCCTTATAAAAAGATTTTCGTTCTAAAAGGAGACACTTTCGATCTCAATTGGCTTCACCCTGTGGAGTAATAAGACCATATCTAACGAGCCTAAGTATTTAATGAAACTCTTTATTCAGTTTCAGTAACAGATTGCAATGCTTACTCCATAGGGTAAATGGAAAGATAGAGGAACTCATTAAGCTCGCCAACGAACAGGATGCCGAAGGCATCAAATCAAAGCTCAAAGAAATCATCCCCGAATACCAACCCTTTGATCTGAATCATTCCAAATCCTCCCCCAACCAATAGACTAAAATAGCTCACCAGATGTTTCTCGCTTTCGTAGGAAAGCGAGAAACGTGGATCTAAAAACGGAGGCGATAAGGTTATGGATTTTCTGATCAAGATTTTTAAAGCCCTGGCCAACGAACACCGGGTGAAGCTTCTTCACACCCTCATGAAGAAAGGCGAGAAAGAGATTTCTGAGCTGGCTCAGGAGATAGGCATTCCCTACAAGACGGCAGCGAGAAACTTAAAAATCTTAGAGCAAACCAATCTCGTCATCAGCCGGAGATGGCAGGGATTAGTTTATTACTCTCTTAGAAATGAGTCTGCTCTGGAGTATAATAAAACCCTCTACAACCTTATCCTAAAACGCTATCGAAAGGTCCCTAAATGATTCTCACTTTCTTAAGAAAGTGAGAATGCTAAGCAATATACCCAAAGAGAATATTGATCGCCTTTCCAAGATCTGCTCATCCCGTAGAATTCCCATCCGTCGTTTCCAAGCCCGCCTCGAAGAGATCCCACTCAATAGATGATATTTTGGATTTAGGAATTCGGATTGCAGATTTATTGACCTGACCACTGGTTATTGTTGTGTTCATATGACGTAGTGACCCAATGACCTGTTCGTATGCCCCTATGGCACAATGTCCCCACTCCTGGTAACCCTTCTTTTTAACTCACGGTCACATTTTATTGAGTGGTTAGATAAATCATATTTAAAAATAGACGGTGATATGGTATAAGTTATTTAAGGTTTTTGAGGGAAGGTATGACCATGAATAATTATCAGCTTATTCTGGGTGTTAGGGAAATTCCCCGTCCCAGGGGAGAAGGGTATCTTTATTACAAGATTGTGCCATTACAAGAAGAGGCTCAAAAAAGGAACCTTCTGAAACGTATATTAAATCGAATTAACTGTTTTTTAAGAGATGGAGGGGAGAGATTTCTCTTTTATTTGAATTTATACTGCAAGGAATCCGAGGAAGTAGAGGAAGGGAAATTAGAGAAGCTTTTCAACAAAGCTTTAGTCAAACTGTCCGAAATAGAACGATTTTCTGATAAAGAGGCTCAGGAGTTATTGTCTAACTACAAAACTGAAAACATGGAAGCATGGGTAGTAGAGGCTTTGGATCGTGTCGTTAGAAGATTTGTAGGCCACAAGTAAGTATTCTCTATTGAGAACTGGAACGAGGCCAATTTTGTACCGCCCGAATTCATGAAAACCTTTCTTAGATCCCTCGACAAGATCGAAGTAGAAAGACACCCAAAGGTATATTCTGATTAGGGAGTCCGATTTATGGAGCTAAGAGAAAATCTGAGCGATGGGGAAAGGGATCAAGGGGGAGTTCGAAGGGTTTTACATTTTGAAAATTGGATCACGAATGTATAAGAATGGATAAGGAAACTAAATAAACCATAGAAACAAGATCAAGCAAATAGACCCCTCTCAAAAGTTTTTACTCGTGCTGAAGCGAAAAGAATGTTTTCCAGATTTAGTTCTGTTGAAACAAAGGTTTATTGGCTCGTCAAAAAGAACATCCCATTCATCGGCAAATACATCCCACGTCCTCTTGATTATGTTTTAGGAAGACTCATGGGTTGGGCCTTATATATCATCGCTGTAAAATAGAGTTCCAATTGAAAAAACAGGGGCGCTTCCTATATTTTTGAGTAGGAAGTTGTGTAAGCATTATGAGGGAGGTGAGGAAATAAAATCCATAGAGATTTTTTAATAGAAAGAAAGTAGATCAGGTATGCAGAAGAGCTTCAGCATCTGCTATGGAGGCTGAGATTGTCTCAGAGACAATGAGTGGAGATATGATGACTCGTTCGGATATCGAAGGGAGCAAAGCATCCAATAAGAGATTGACCACGCCTGAACCGGTCTCATGATGATATCGCTTAATGAGAGCACTGGCGTCGAAGAAAAAATAATGCACTTCATTCCTCGCGCATCGTTATCAGGAGATCAGAAAGTTTCTCGTTTTCTGGAATGTAACGGTTCATTTCTTTACGAATCTCCTCAGCGGATGGTATTACCCCTGGGTCGAGTGATTGATCGTATCCCAAGCCTAATACCATTCGGATGAGCTCGTCGATACTTGCCTGCCATTTTTGCTTTTGTTTCAAAGCCTCTGTGTAAGCCCTGAGCATTAAAGGGTCAGTCACCTGAGGAAGATCACTTTTTGAAATATCGCTATGACTTTCCATAAATTTCCTCCGACGATTAATAA
>Ga0315282_10003279_pt1 | contig 29115 bp, 25 predicted proteins | sample YL17G07_20_MG_FD_203693 | JGI IMG/M metagenome (GOLD analysis project Ga0315282, IMG submission 203693) | Sediment microbial communities from Yellowstone Lake, YNP, Wyoming, USA - YL17G07_20 | ecosystem: Environmental > Aquatic > Freshwater > Lake > Sediment | place: USA: Wyoming | collected... | reverse complement strand
GCCGTCCTCTGGGTCGCGCCGAGGTGAACAGAAGGGGCCTTATGCGACGCTGAACCTCGTGTCCGGCGTCGAACTCCTCGAACGTGACACGACCGGCGCGGCGGGGGCTGGGCACCTATCGCGACAGTTCACGAGATTCATCACGGAGTACGTGAGGCCGATGCGCCGGACCGTGAGCGGGCGGTGCGGGAACAGGTCGGCCGCCACCTGTCGCGTGGCGAGGATGGAGTTGCCGAGCGACAGGGGGATCTGGGGAATCGCCAGCACCAGGAACCCGGTCCACACGTCCGCTCGTGACGGGACGCGCCAGACAGGCCACTGCAGGCCGGCGCCGCCGGCCAGCGCGCCCAGCTAAAGGGACATGGCACATGTACGACACAGCACTGGTGGTCGTCGTCGTCTTCTTTCTGAGTGTCGTGATGATCATGAGCGGGCGCGGCGGGGGCAACTTCTACGTGGCGGCTCTGGTTCTGCTGGGCACTCCCATGCATACAGCCTCCACGACAAGCCAGTTCATGCTCCTCTTCAGCGCATTGTCGGGGGCTTTGATCTTTGGTAAAGCCAAAACCCTGTCCTGGCAGCTCGCTCTCTTCTTTGGGAGCCTGAATGCCTCCATGGCCTTTGTCGGCGGATTCGAGGCCCGCCTCTTCAGCGGGGTCACCTTGAAAGTCGTCTTGTCCGTCCTTCTGTTCATTGCGGGAATCGCAATGCTCTTTCCGGAACGACAAGGCCTCAAGGTCACCGATCCGCGTCGGGGCTACTGGAATCTGAAGGAGGGCGGAGACACCTACGTCATCGATCTCAAACTGGCGATTCCACTCACGTTGGCAATCGGCTTCTTCTCGGGCATGGTGGGCATTTCCGGCGGCTCCTTTCTGGTTCCCCTGATGGTCGTCGGTTGCGGCGTCCCCGTGAAGGTGGCGGTTGGTACCGCTACTGCCATGCTGGCCGCCACAGCCTTCGCCGGTTTCGCAGGCAACGCGCTGCATGGGGGATTCAGTCCCACTCTGGCCATTCCGGCAGCGGTTGCGGCCATGGTGGGTGGGATTCTCGGCGGAAAGGTGGCGCTCAAGACGAAGCCCAAGAGCCTGAAGACCATCTCGGGCCTACTCACGATCGTCGCTGGGTTTCTCATGCTGGTGGATGCATTGTTGGACAAGTAGGGTCAATAATCAGCCGTTGGAGCCACGATAAATCACTGCCTAACCAGTCAAGGGCTCTGCCCTTGATATCCCGGTGACCCGTGAGGTCCGGGATGATGGGCGGGCAGAGCCATGTTGACGGCGGGTGGCTCGTAGAAGGTGTTCGTGGTCGCCTCCAGGTCGTCATCGACGAGGGCAACCAGATCTCGCGCATGACGCGCCGGCGTCAGCGCGGACAGGCGCTGGCGGAACGCCGGCGGACGGGCGTCCGGCCGGTGGAGGGCTGGGCCGTGTCGCGAACGCACGCGCCCAGGCAGTTCAGCAGCGCGCGGTGGACGGCGCGCCGCGCCGGGGCGAGCCGGTAGTAACTCCACGATCCGTGCCGGCGGACGCGCACCAGATCCGCGCGGCGCAGGTACGCCAGGTGGCGCGACGCGGCCGGCTGCGGCACCCCGAGCGCGGCCGTGAGATCGCAGACGCACCGGGCGATAGGCCGTATTAGGGCCATGTCGCCGCGTCCGACGGCGTCGGTGGTCGCCGCGCCGGGCCCGACACGCCGTCCTCTGGGTCGCGCCGAGGTGAACAGAAGGGGCCTTATGCGACGCTGAACCTCGTGTCCGGCGTCGAACTCCTCGAACGTGACACGACCGGCGCGGCGGGGGCTGGGCACCTATCGCGACAGGGCGCACCAGCACCCGGGCCACCAGCGCCCGGGCCCAGGAACACGGCACACCGGGACACGACACACGGCCCCTGCGACTGCCAGGCCATCGGGCCCGCCTAAAGGAGAAGGCACCTGGGCTACCAACCCTTGCCCCGGGCTCAGCGACTTGATGTCAATGAGGCCCTGATCCGCCAGCTTTTTGATGGCTGAGTTTTCGCGCCCGACCAGGATCGGAAGTCCTATCTCCTGCGGGCGAACCACCTCATCTTCGCGCGCGACGAGAGGCAGGTTCATCGCCAGCGTCTCGTAGCCGAGCCGCGCCGCGATGTCGGCCGCAGCCAGGACATCTTCCAGCGCGGGCTTCGCGGGAACAATGATGCGGGCCACCACCTCGTCGCCAAGGCCGTCTCCGTTGGTGTCACGCACGACTCCCCGCGTCAGGCTGAAGGCGTCACTGAGTCCGGCAAGCGCCGGCCCGTCCGAGGCTGCCGACCGGTCCAGTCTGACGGCAGTGACAATGACGAGAACGGTGATCAAGGCGCAGGTAAAGATCCGTCGTTTCATAGGAGACTCCATGCTGGATAGAAATCAGGGTCAGATCAGGAGTACTTCTATCGCTGGAAATGAAGAGGAGCAAGAAGAAAAGTAAGAGCGTTTGCAAGAGAAGACGCCATGGCGTCGCATCCGGCCTGATCTCGCGCGCAGAACGCTGGAGCAGTTACTCGTTTGATCGCACGCCTGGCGCCGACGGGCTCTCCCGGCGTAATTGTGACCGCGTTCGGGCAGGTTGAATCAGCGACTCGAGGCTGCGCGCGCGCTTGCCGATTGTGCTCTTAGAATGAAAGTGAGCGTGTTGGAAGTTGTCAATTGCGCGTTGACTTCCAGTCCCAATGATGCGGCGAAGCCTCTGGCCAACGCCAGCCCCAGGCCGTTGTGGATGGAGGAGGATCGCGCCGGGTCCCGGCGCCAGAACCGTTCGAAAAGGCGGGGCACCTCAGCAGGTGTTATGTTGTCCGCAGTATTGGAGATGGTAATCTGCCAGGGCGCGTCGCCGGTTTCAAAGCGAACGTGAATCGAGCCTCCTTCGGGGCTATACTCGACCGCGTTGGCCAGGAGGTTGGTCAGAATCGAGCGGAACATCGCAGGATCAGTTTCCACCCAGGCATCCTCTGCTACATCCCAGGAGTCGGCCAGTTGCTTGCGGGAGGCCGAATCGGCCAGCGGCTCCCAAATCTCCCTGAGCAGGGCCGCGATGCGGATGGACGCGCAACTGCGCTGCTGCAAGCCTGCTTCGCAACGCGCCAGGGTGAGCAGTCCCGTGACAATAGAATCCATCTGCAAGGCGATTTCGAGTGCCTGCTGAAGGGCGCGAGTGCTGGCGGCAGGCTCCTCAGGCCATTTGAGAGCGACCTCGGCCAGCGAGCGCAGCTCGGCGATGGGCGTGCGCAGTTCATGGGCGAGATCGGCGCTGAACTGCCGCTCGCGCTCGAAGGATGCCTGCAAGCGGGCCAGCAATTCGTTCAGGCGCCCGGAGATGGGCAGCAATTCCGCCGGCAGATCTGCGGCCGGGAAACGCAATTGCAGGGATGCAACATCAATGGTGGCGGCTTGCTCCGCCAGCCCATCTAATGGCGAGAGCCCACGGCGCACGACAGCAGGCACGCCAAATCCAGTTGCGACTGCCAGAAGGCCGCCCACCACCAACAGGGTCGTCGCCAGCAGGTTCAGGCGATGATCCAGTTCTGTGCGATGCAGGGCAACGGCTAGCATGACGCTGGTTTCAGCGCCCTGGGCCGGCGGCAAATCGGGCGCCTCCTCGCTGCCTTGCGGGATGAAGCGCAGACTCACGGACCGGCCGGGCAGGCCATCGGGCAATGTCAGATCTGAGTATCGGGGAGTCTCCGCCACGCCTGCCTGATAAGACAACTGATTGCCTTCGAGCGAAGGCGACCGCTCGAGGGCTGTGCCATCCGCCCGCCACATCTGAAAGTAGTCGACGGGCCGCCCGCTCTCGAAGCCGGGAATGAGTTCGCCGGGGAAATCCAATTCGATATTTCCCTTCTCCTGCCTGGTCAGCGCTGATAGCGCTTGGGCTCGGGCCAGAAGGGCGGCGTCAAACTCGGCGAGCAGACCGGCGCGCAAATTGAGATACAGGCCGGCGCCGGCGCTTGCCCACAAGACGCAGAATCCCGTCAGCAATCCAACCGTGAGGCGGCGGCGAATGGAGTTCACCTGGGATCGATCTCCAATATGTAGCCCATGCCCCGGCGCGTGTGGATGAGCGGCCGGGCGTTGCCGGGACAGATTTTTCGGCGCAGCGAGCAGATCGCCGAGTCCACCACGTTGCTGATCAGATCGATCGAATCGGAGTAGATGTGCGCCTCGATTTCGCTGCGGGAGATCACCTCGCCCCGGCGCGCGGCCAGGTACTCCAGCAACATAAACTCGCGCGGCGTCAGGTCGACATTCCTGCCGGCCTGTTTGACCGTGCGGGCTGCAGTGTCGATTTCAAGGTCACCGATGACCACCAGCGCGCTCTTGCGCGCATAGCGGCGCCGGCAGAGCGCCTGGATGCGCGCCAGCAGCTCCTCAAACGCAAACGGCTTGATCAGATAATCATCCGCGCCGAGTCCCAGGCCGCGCACGCGGTCTTCAACCGTGTCTCTGGCGGTCAGGATGAGCACCGGGGCATTGTTTTCCCGCTCGCGCAAGCGGCGCAGGACGGTCAGGCCATCGAGACCGGGCAGCATCAAGTCGAGGATGATCGTATCGTAGCTGTTCGACTCCGCAAACCAGAGACCTTCCTCCCCGTCGCCGGTGACATCGAGCGCGTAGCCCGCCTTGCGCAGCCCGCGGCCAACAGAATCCTGCAGCCGTTTGGAATCCTCGACGAACAGCAACCTCATGCATCCGGCATTATCGCAGAAATCCGTCTCCAGAGGGACCAGCTACCCAGTTTTTCTCAGGGCACGGCAAAGTTGTGATTCTCGGGGCCGGAATCGGCATCGGCTTTTAGTGTGATGCGTGCCTCGCCGTTCCTATGGCCGACGCCGATGGCGATTCCGATCCCGACCCCGAATGTCTCCCTTGGCAGATGTGCCGCGATCAGCGGAAACCTCCTGCCTTCAGGGCTCCGCGAACGACTTTGCCGTGGCCGTGCAGTTTTTCCCCTGCGACTGGATTCTCAGTCCTTGATGACTTCACTGTCGACGACTTTTCCATCCGGGGCGACGGTAACCTCCAGCCGTTTGCCGCCCTTTTCAATCACCACCGCGAAAACCGTCTTGCCATCTTCCAAGACTTTTTTCGTCGAGATGATCTTGCCGCCCGTGGCCTGGGCGTTGATGGTCTTGCGCGCCGCTTCCGGAACCTCCGCCAGCGGCATCTCTTCCTCAGAGCCGACTATTTCCCCGTCCGCGGTTACGGAAATCTCGGATTGCTTCCCGCCCTTCTCGATCACCGCTCCGAAGGACGTCTTGCCATTTTCAAAAGCCTTTTCCGTCGAGACGACCTTGCCGCCTGCGGCCCGCGCGTTGATCACCTTGCGCGCCGCTTCAGGAACTTCTCCCAGCGGAATATCTTCCTCGGTGGACAGCACCTTGCCATCGTGGGTTATCGAGACCTCGGATTTTCGCCCGCCCTTCTCGATCTCGAATTCATAGGCCATCGTACCATCGACATCACCCTTGGTGATCTTTTTGATTTCGGCTTCCGTTGCATAGGTCTTGATGGCCTGTTGCACCTTTGGGGGCACTTGAGACATTTTCAGGATCGGCTCTTTTTCTTCCTGTTTTTCTTGCGGCAATGCCCGGCCCGCGATCCCCGCCGCGATCAGCAAAGCAGCCGTACTGAGGAGCATCCGACGCAAATTCATGGCTTCCCTCTTTCGTTTTGTTTGTCTGTTGTCCGCCGTGTCCGCTTTTTGCGTCCATGGCTTGGCCTGCAAGTCAACGCTCACATGATGCTCTATCAAACATTACCGGAGCATTACGAAGGGATCTCTGTGTCGCCGCTTTGGTGAAGGTCTTCTCCCAACCGGGTGTGCTTTCCCCGTTCAGGAAGAATTTCACGGCGAACGAATTCCCAGATACGTGATGGCCGCGGACCCCGCCGCCTGCCGGCAGCAATTGCTCCGGCCAGCTTCACACGGCTTCGTGTCCGCGCCGAGTCAGAAAGCGATAGGCGATAGGCCGTATTAGGGCCATGTCGCCGCGTCCGACGGCGTCGGTGGTCGCCGCGCCGGGCCCGACACGCCGTCCTCTGGGTCGCGCCGAGGTGAACAGAAGGGGCCTTATGCGACGCTGAACCTCGTGTCCGGCGTCGAACTCCTCGAACGTGACACGACCGGCGCGGCGGGGGCTGGGCACCTATCGCGACAGGCCGCCGCCGCTCGGCGCGTTGAAGGGCAAGGTCGTGATTCTCTTCTTCTGGGCGCACTGGTGCTCTGACTGCAAGATCCAGGGTCCCATTCTCGCGCGCCTCCTGGCGAAGTACGGGCCGCAGGGGCTGACGCTGTTGGCCCCCACGCAGCGCTACGGGTACGTCGCCGGCGGCCGATCCGCCACGGCGAGCGACGAAGCGCGCTACATCGACCAGGTCCGCCGGACCTCCTACGGTGGACTCGCCGAACAGTCCGCGCCGCTCAGTGCGGGGAACCTGAGGCGCTATGGCGTCAACACGACCCCGACGCTCGTCCTCGTCGACCGCGAAGGCGTCGTCCGTCTCTACCATCCGGGCAGAATGACCGAGGAAGCGCTCGACCCGCTGGTTCGCGGCCTCGTAGTGGGCGCGACCTCGAACGAGTGACGTGGACGCATCGTGCCGTGTCGGAACGGCTCGGTCCTGATTCTCTCGGATTCTCATCTGAATTCGCGTCAGACTCTTGCGCGCGTCGAGCCCGCCAGAGGGCGCCACCTCAGTGCGCGTGCAGCGCGGCAATCAATGGACAGGTGACCGTGCCCCGGCGCGCGCGGCAGCGTTCGACCAGCTCGGCCAGCACGGCCTCGATCCGGCCGAGGTCGTCGAGTTTCGCGCGCACGTCCGCCAGCTTCCGCTGGGCGACCATGCGCGCATCGGCGCAGTGCGTCCCGTCCTCCAATGTCAACAGCCCCGCGATCTCCTCGAGGCTGAACCCGAGGCGTTGGGCGGACTTGATGAACTTCACCCGGGCCACATCCGGCTCTCCGTAGCGTCGAATGCCGCCGTACGGCCGTCTCGGCCGGGGCAGCAACCCTTTGCGCTGATAGAAACGGATCGTCTCGACGTTGACGCCGGCCGCCGCGGCAAAGGCGCCGATCGGCAGGTTGCGTGGAGAGTCTTCCATGTCGCTTGACTCCGTACCCAAGTACGGAGCGAAGCTTAGATCATCATGTCGAACCTGGCAACCGACCCGCGGCCGCGGCCGCGCGCCCCGGCGCCGCCGCCGATCACCGGCCGGGGCGCCCTGTACGTGGGCGGCCTCGCCGCGATCCTCGCGTCCACCTGCTGCCTGGGCCCGCTGGTGCTGCTGCTTCTTGGCTTCAGCGGCGCCTGGATCGGCAACCTCACGGCGCTCGAGCCCTACCGCCCACTGTTCATTGTCGCCGCGGTGGTGGCCTTGTTCTTCGCCTACCGGCGGATCTTCCGCCCCGCCGCGGCCTGCACGCCGGGCGAGGTGTGCGCCGTTCCGCAGGTGCGGACGACCTACAAGGTGCTCTTCGGACTGGTCGCCCTCCTGATACTGGTGGCCATCGGCTTCCCGTTCGTCGCTCCGCTCTTCTACTGAATGTTCGATCCAGAGTGCGTGACACCAGACACAACCGCAGGAAGGAGCCCATCATGAAGACACTGCTTTCCGCTGCCGCCGCGCTGCTGCTCTTCACCGGCCCCGCGTGGGCCGCGCCCAAGACCGTCACGCTGGCCGTACCCGGCATGACGTGCGCGGCCTGTCCCATCACCGTGAAGAAAGCCCTGACCAAGGTCGAGGGCGTCACCAAGGTCGACGTGGACTTCGACAAGAAACAGGCGGTGGTGACCTTCGACGACACGAAGACGACCGTGGCCGCCCTGATGAAGGCGACGAAGGACGCCGGCTATCCGTCCACGGTCGAAGAGGAGAAGGACGCAAAGGTGGCGCGATGAACACCCGAACCCTGCTGAACACCGGCATCGCCGGAACCGTCGTGGCCGCGCTGTGTTGCGCCACGCCACTGCTCGTGATCCTGCTCGGCGCCGTGGGCCTCTCAGCCTGGGTGGGATGGCTCGATTACGCGCTGATTCCCGCGCTCGTGGTGTTTCTCGGCATCACGATCTACGCCCTGAGTCGCCGCCGCGTCGAGGCCGCCTGCTGCATCGTGCCCGGGCACGCCGAAGCCAACGCCCCTGGAGAAGGCCGATGAAGACTCAGGTGCTCGACATCACGGGCATGACCTGCGACGCGTGTGCCGGCCACGTCAAGAAGGCCCTGCTGAGCGTGCCGGGGGTCCAGGCGGCGGAGGTGTCCTATCCGCAGCGGACGGCTCGCGTGAGCGGCCCCGCGCCAGTCGATCCAGGACGGCTCGCCGCGGCCGTGCGGGCCGCCGGGTACGGTCTGACGCCCAACGCCGGCACGCCGGTCACCACCCACACGCAGAAGATTGCGAGCGCGACCGGCGTCCCGGATGCAGGTTCACACGAGCGGGCGGATGGTTCCCCCCTGCGCATCGCCGTCGTCGGCAGTGGCGGCGGGGCGATGGCGGCGGCCTTGAAGGCGGCCGAACGGGGCGCGACGGTCACGCTCGTCGAGCGCGGCGTCATCGGGGGGACCTGCGTCAACGTCGGCTGCGTGCCGTCCAAGATCCTGATCCGCGCGGCCCATGTCGCCCACCTGCGCCGCGAGAGCCCGTTCGATGCCGGACTGTCCGCCGTGCCGGCCGTCGTCGATCGGCCACGGCTGCTCGCGCAGCAGCAGGGCCGCGTGGAGGAACTGCGCCACGCCAAGTACGAGGGGATTCTCGCCGGCCATCCGGCCATCACCGTCGTGCACGGCGAGGCGCGCTTCACGGACGGGCACACGCTCACCGTGACGTTGACCGAAGGCGGCGAGCGTCTGGTTCCGTTCGACCGGTGCCTGATCGCCACCGGAGCGAGTGCCTCGGTTCCACCGGTTCCTGGTCTGAAGGAGACGCTGTACTGGACCTCGACCGAGGCCCTTGCGAGCGACGGCATTCCGCCGCGGCTCGCGGTCATCGGCTCCTCCGCCGTCGCGGTGGAGCTCGCCCAGGCGTTCGCGCGCCTGGGCAGCCACGTCACGATCCTCGCGCGGCACACGCTGTTCTATCGCGAGGATCCGGCCATCGGAGAGGCCGTGACGGACGCGTTCCGCGCCGAGGGCCTCACAGTACTGCCGCACACACAGGCCTCCGCGGTGTCGTTCAGGAACGACGAATTCACGCTGATCACCAATCACGGCGAGCTGCGGGCCGACACCCTCCTGGTGGCCACGGGTCGGGCGCCGAACACACGCAGCCTCGGTCTGGACGCGATCGGCGTCGCGCTCGACGCGGACGGCGCGATCGTGGTCGACGACCGCATGCGCACGAGCGCGCCAGATATCTACGCGACCGGCGACTGCACCGATCGGCCGCAGTTCGTGTACGTGGCCGCCGCGGGCGGCACGAAGGCCGCGATCAACATGACGGGCGGAGACGCCACGCTCGATCTGACCACGATGCCGGCGGTGGCGTTCACCGATCCGCAGGTCGCGACGGTGGGGCTGTCCGACGCGGAGGCGCGCCGGCGGCACATCGAGACCGACAGTCGCACGCTGCCGCTCGACGCCGTGCCCCGGGCGCTCGTCAACTTCGACACGCGGGGGTTCATCAAGATCGTCGCCGAGGCCGGCACGAGCCGGTTGCTGGGCGTGCAGGTGGTCGCCTCGGAAGCGGGGGAGGTCATCCAGGCCGCCGCCCTGGCCATCCGCGCCCGGATGACCGTGGGCGATCTGGCCGATCAGTTGTTCCCGTATCTCACCATGGTCGAAGGGCTGAAGCTGGCGGCGCAGACGTTCACCAAGGACGTCGCTCAGCTCTCCTGCTGCGCCGGGTAGCTCACATGAAGAAGACAGTCGACCTGGTCGTCATTGGCACCGGATCGGCGGCGTCCGGGGCCGCCTCGCGCTGTCGGGCAGCCGGGTGGACGGTCGCAATCGTGGACGCGGGCGATAGGCCGTATTAGGGCCATGTCGCCGCGTCCGACGGCGTCGGTGGTCGCCGCGCCGGGCCCGACACGCCGTCCTCTGGGTCGCGCCGAGGTGAACAGAAGGGGCCTTATGCGACGCTGAACCTCGTGTCCGGCGTCGAACTCCTCGAACGTGACACGACCGGCGCGGCGGGGGCTGGGCACCTATCGCGACAGGGCGCACCAGCACCCGGGCCACCAGCGCCCGGGCCCAGGAACACGGCGCACCGGGACACGACACACGGGGCGCGCTACCGGGGCAACGCCCGCCTGACCGCACGTACACCGCCTCTCGACGGCGCGCCGGCTCGACCGCCACCTTAAGCGCAGGCGAGGGACGCGTCAAGCAGCTTCACGCGCAGGTCTCAGCGACGGGCAGATCGACCCTGCTGTCGAAGGCATCCGGGTCCAGGGGCGGCGCCCGCGCCGGCCACGGCGAGGCAAGCTCAGAGGGCAACCTCAGATGGCGGAGGATGCGCTCGATGACCGCCCGCTGCTCAATCGTGGCGACCAGGCGCATCCGGGCACCACAGCGGGGGCACTCCAGGACGTCGAACCCGAACGTCCGGCGCATCAGGTCCGCCCACACGTGCCCGCCGCCTTCGGGCGCTCGGATCTCGGGATCTCGCTGCGTCAACTCGCCGCCGGCACGCGTGTTATCGTGAGGCCGGCTCACCGGTGCGGTTCCTTCCGGAGGCTCAGGGCGGGCGGCGCGATCTTCACCACGTGCCTCTGCGGCCCGCAGGGAGGCCACGATGCGGCCGCGCCAGCGGGCCCGCGCCCCGAGCACGCCGTAGTACAGCACGAGGTTCACGCGCGGGCGCGGGGTGAGCGCTGCCAGGCGCTCCAGCAGCTCGATCGGGTCGAAGAGCAGGTGCGTGGTGCCGTCCGACCAGCGCCTGCGCAACTGCAAGACGACCTGACCGTCGGCGGTGATCTGCAGGCGGTCTCGCGCGATTGGTGGACGCAGCGCGTACCGGCAGAGCCGCTCGAGCCGTTCGCGATGCCCGGCGGGAGCCGCGACATTGGCGTGAAGGTCGAAGCCCTCCAGCCGCGCGTGCCGGGGGCCAGGTGGTGGGGCTTCCACTTTGTCGCACGGCTCGGCACACCGCCGCACGCGAGCTCCCGTGCGGGGGCCCAACGCGATTGAGCCGACGACCGAGGCGGCGCTGATGCCGGCCAGGACCGGCGCCTCCTCCGCCAGCGCGTCAGATGCCACGAACCCGTCCGATGCGTCCAGCAATCCGCGGCGCTGCAACATCGACAGAATGCGGTGCCGTACGATCGCCAGCACGGCCCCCACATCGGCATCGCCGGGCGGCGGCAGCGGGTCGAAGATGACCGCGCCGTCGGGATTCTCTGCGAAGACGCCGTCGAGAACCAACGCATGCACGTGGACGTTCAGGTTCAGCGCGGCGCCGAATCGTTGCACGAACGCGACCGCCCCGCTCCGTCCATTCCTCACGCCCGCCTCGCCGGCCCGCCGCCGGAGAAATCCGAGGACCGCGCGCATGTAGACGGCGACGACTGCCCGGCACAAGGCGTGGTCCCAGGCCAGCAGGTATCGCACGCGAGGTGGGAGACTGAGCACCCACTGCCGCACGGCCACCGGTGGGAAGACGTGATCGACCAGGTGGGCGGCGCGCTCGGCCATTCGGCGGCCTCCACAGCTCGGGCAGAAACCGCGCCCCTTGCAGGAGAACGGCACCAGGCGATCCATCCCGCAGCTGCCGCAACGGAAACGTGCAAAGCCACCAGCCAGCAGTCCGCAGGTGAGGAACTGGCGAAATTCCTCCTCGACGAAACGTGGCAGTCTCTCGCCTCCGCGTGTCCGCTCGGCCTCGGCCAGGAACGTTTCGAGATGTTCCAACACGACCCGATGGAGGACGGTCCCGGCCGGCGACTTCGGCTCGTAGGCGGTGGAAGGCTGGGCCACGGGCCAGAACCCACGCGGGCCGCGTGCCAGCCCGACAAGAGGCGGGAATCCGCGATCATTCGCGTGGCGGCAGCGAAGACCGGTCTTCGCGTGGCAGGAATTGCACGCGTGAGAATTGGGCGGGGCGGCAGATTCTGCGCGCGAGTGATCGAGCGATGACTCGAGGGGGCGTTCCGTTCAACCGCGCGATCGGTCGCGCGCGGTTCGCCGCCGCCGGGCGCCGGCCGACGCCGACGGTTGGTCAAGAGCTCGCAACGCCGCGCGCTGCGGCTGTGTGGCTGCTCGCCGCGCGGTGGCCAGGTGCCTCGCGCGATTGTGGCGATCGAATTCGTCGATGACGTCGACAACCTTGCGAGCGTAGTCACCGGGAGTGGCAGTCGCGGCGAGGCAGTGGAACCATGCTTTCAGCACGTCGGGCCACGGCACGTCCACCTGCCAGGCACCGCCTTCGTCGGCGAAGAAGACAATGCGATCGGGATCGCTGTTCAGGAAGCGGAGCAACCCGAACATGATCTCGAAGGATTGGCAGGCCTCGGCAGGTGCTTGCTGGCTGGACTCTTCGATGCACCGCTCGAATAGCCGTCCGCACTCCGCGATCCATGCCGAGGTCCCGTCCGATGTCTCTGTGAAGTTCTTCGAATTCACGTCGAAGGGATCGTAGTGATCGCGCCGCAGGCTCGCTGCTTCGAACGCCCGGACGGCAGCCACCAGGCCGGTTCGGCGGCGTGTGCGGCCGCCCGTTGGCAACGCGCGCACATCGACGTACCCCGCGAACAGGTCCGCGAGCTTGTTCCCTGGCACCACGCCGATCGCGCGATCGAGGAGCGCGTAGATGTCGCTCCGCCTCAACTTGGTGATCCCAAATCGGAGCGCGTCGCGATCGATAGCCCTCCTGCTCCGGCGCCGGCGAGGGTATTTGTCCATCGGATCATGTAAGCGAAAAGGGCGGCGGGACCAATCGATCCTGCCGCCCTTGATGTTGTCGGTGAGCAATCCGGCTGAAGCCGGATCCCACATGAGCTGCCAACGCGTATTCCGCGGGGCTGAAGCCCCGCGCTACGGCGGACCTGAAGGTCCGCCCTACAAGCCCGAAGGCCCAAGGCCTAAAGCCCAAGGCCCGCCTTCGCCCTGGGCTTCGGCGGGCAGGCCCAGAAGCGTCAGCGTCATTCCGCGGGTTCGACACCGCGCGGCAGCACCCCTTCTTCCGGCTCGACGAAGTACTCCATCTCGCGTTCGAGTTCGAGTTCCTCCTCGGTCGGCGGCGGCGGTGGTGGCGGCTCGTCCGGCGGGATCGTGACGTTCTTGTACCAGTCGAACCCCGTCCCCGCCGGGATCAGCCGGCCCATCGTCACGTTCTCCTTCAGCCCGCGCAGGTAGTCCACCTTCCCGCTGATCGACGCTTCGGTCAGCACCCTCGTGGTCTCCTGGAACGAGGCCGCGGAGATGAACGACTCGGTCGAGAGCGACGCCTTGGTGATGCCCAGCAGCACCGGGCGGCCCGTCGCCGGCCGGCCGCCGTCCTGCAGCACCCGCTCGTTCTCTTCCATGAACCGGAACTTGTCCACCACCTCTTCGATCAGGAACTCCGTGTCACCCACATCCTCGACCTTCACCCACCGCATCATCTGCCGCGTGATCGTCTCGATGTGCTTGTCGTTGATGTTGACGCCCTGCAGCCGGTAGACCTCCTGGATCTCGTTCACCAGGTAGGCCTGCAGCGCCTTCTCACCCAGCACCGCCAGGATGTCGTGCGGGTTCGACGGCCCGTCCATCAGCGGTTCGCCCGCCCGCACCCGGTCGCCTTCCTGCACGTTGACGTGCACGCCGCGCGGCAGCGCGTACTCCCGCTGCTCGGCGCCCGGCTCGTCCGGCACGATGATGATCTTGCGCTGCCCCTTCACCACGCCGCCGTGCTTGACGATGCCGTCGATCTCGCTGATGACGGCCGTCTCGCGCGGCTTGCGCGCCTCGAACAGTTCCACCACGCGCGGCAGGCCGCCCGTGATGTCCTTGGTCTTGGTCGTCTCCCGCGGGATCTTCGCCAGCACGTCGCCCGCCGACACCTGCTCGCCGTCGTTCACCATCAGGTGCGCCCGCGACGGCATGTGGTACTTCCGCCCCACCTTCCCGTCCTTGCCGCGGATCTCGATGGTCGGCTGCTTCTTCTCGTCCGGCGAGTCCACGATGATGTAGCGCGACAGCCCGGTGACCTCGTCCACCTCTTCGTGCACCGTGACGCCCTCGATGATGTCGCGGAACCGGATCTGGCCCGATTCCTCCGTCAGGATCGAGAACGTGTACGGATCCCACTCCACCAGCACCTGGCCCGACTCGACCGGCTGGCCATCCTTCACCTTCAGCCGCGCGCCGTAGACGATCGGGTACCGCTCGCGGTCGCGGCCCTTCACGTCCTGCACCACCAGCGACCCGGTGCGGTTCATCACCACCAGGTTGCCGTCCTTCGCGGCCACGGCCTGGATGCCGTGGAACCGGACGACACCCGCGTTCTTCGCCTCGAGGGTGGACTGCTCGGACACGCGCGACGCCGTGCCGCCGATGTGGAAGGTCCGCATCGTCAGCTGTGTGCCCGGCTCGCCGATCGACTGCGCCGCGATCACGCCGACCGCCTGGCCCAGTTCCACCAGCCGCCCCGTCGCCAGGTCGCGGCCGTAGCACTTCGCGCACACGCCGCGGCGCGACGCGCAGGTGAGCACCGAGCGGATCTTCACCTTCTCGACGCCGGCATCCTGGATGGCCGACGCGAGGTCCTCGGTGATCTCCCCGTTCTGGTCGATGATCATCTCGCCGCTGAACGGGTCGTTGATCCGCTCGAGCGCGACGCGGCCGACGATGCGGTCGCGCAGCGGTTCGATAATCTCGCCGCTCTCGACGATGGCCCGCGCCTCGATGCCGTCCAGCGTCCCGCAGTCCGGCTCGGAGATGATCACGTCCTGCGCGACGTCCACCAGCCGCCGCGTCAGGTAGCCCGAGTCTGCCGTCTTCAACGCGGTGTCGGCCAGGCCCTTTCTGGCGCCGTGCGTCGAGATGAAGTACTGCAGCACCGTGAGCCCTTCACGGAAGTTCGACGTGATGGGCGTCTCGATGATCTCGCCCGACGGCTTGGCCATCAGGCCGCGCATGCCGGCCAGCTGCCGGATCTGCTGCTTCGATCCGCGGGCGCCGGAGTCGGCCATGACGTACACCGGGTTGAACGCCCGGCCGTCGCGGTCGATCTCCTCCATCTCGCCGAACATCTCGTCGGCGATCTTCTCGGTGACGTCCGACCAGATGGCGATCACCTTGTTGTAGCGCTCGCCGTTGGTGATCGCGCCTTCCAGGTACTGCTGCTCGACCTTGATCACCTCGTCGCGCGCGCGGTCCACGAGCGCGGCCTTCTCGCTCGGGATGATCAGGTCGTCGATGCCGATCGACAGCCCCGACTTCGTCGCGTAGAGGAACCCGAGGTCCTTCAGGGCGTCCAGCATCCTGACGGTCTTCTCGAGACCGAACTTCAGGTAGCAGGACTGCACCAGCTGCTGCAGGCCTTTCTTCTTCAGGAGCCCGTTGACGTACGGCATCCCCTCGGGCAGCTCGTTGTTGAAGATGACGCGCCCGACCGTCGTGTTGATGATCTTGTCCTTGACCGTCTGCACCTCGGTGTGCAGCACGTCCTGGTCGTCGCGCGCGGCGGTCAGATCCTGCAGCTCGCCGCTGTAGCGCAGGCGGATCGGCGTCAGCGTCTCCACCTCGCCCGCCTCGCGCGCCAGCAGCGCGTCGTCGATGTTGGCGAAGGCGCGCCCCTCGCCCTTCGCGCCGCTCCGGGCCTTGGTCAGGTAGTAGACGCCCAGCACGATGTCCTGCGACGGGATCGCGATCGGGGTGCCGTTGGCCGGCGAGAGGATGTTGTTGGCCGACATCATCAGCACCGACGCCTCGATCTGCGCCTCGGGCGACAGCGGGATGTGGACCGCCATCTGGTCGCCGTCGAAGTCGGCGTTGAACGCCGTGCACACCAGCGGGTGGATGCGGATCGCCTTGCCTTCCACCAGCACCGGCTCGAACGCCTGGATGCCGAGGCGGTGCAGCGTGGGGGCGCGGTTCAGCAGCACCGGGTGCTCGCGGATCACCTCTTCGAGGATGTCCCACACCTCGGGGCGCTGCTGCTCCACCATCTCCTTGGCCTGCTTGATGGTGGCCACCAGGCCGCGCTCCTCGAGCTTGTTGTAGATGAACGGCTTGAACAGCTCGAGCGCCATCTTCTTGGGCAGGCCGCACTGGTGCAGCTTCAGCTCGGGGCCGACGACGATGACCGAGCGGCCCGAGTAGTCGACGCGCTTGCCGAGCAGGTTCTGGCGGAAGCGGCCCTGCTTGCCCTTGAGCGTGTCCGACAGCGACTTGAGCGGCCGGTTGTTGGCGCCGCGCAGCACGCGGCCGCGCCGCCCGTTGTCGAACAGGGCGTCCACCGCCTCCTGCAGGATCCGCTTCTCGTTGCGGATGATGACGTCGGGCGCCTTCAGCTCGATCAGCTTCTTCAGCCGGTTGTTGCGGTTGATGACGCGCCGGTAGAGGTCGTTCAGGTCGGAGGTCGCGAACCGGCCGCCGTCGAGCGGCACCAGCGGGCGCAGCTCGGGCGGGATGACCGGCACGACGTCGAGGATCATCCATTCCGGCCGGTTGTTCGACTTGCGGAACGAGTCGATGACCTTCAGGCGCTTGGCGTACTTCAGCTTCTTCTGCGCGGACGACTCGGCGCGCATGCGCGTGCGCATGTCCGCCGCGAGCTTCTCGACGTCCACGCGCCGCAGCAGCTCCTTGATCGCCTCGGCGCCCATCTGCGCGCGGAACGCCGTCGGGCCGTAGTCCTCGCGGGCCTTGCGGAACTGCTCCTCGGTGAGGAGCTGGTTCTGCTTCAGCTCGGCGTCACCCGGATCCACCACCACGTAGGCCTCGAAGTAGAGGATGCGTTCGAGGTCGCGCAGCGAGATGTCCAGCAGGTGACCGATGCGGCTGGGCAGCCCCTTGAAGAACCAGACGTGGCTGACGGGGGTCGCCAGCGCGATGTGGCCGAGGCGCTCGCGTCGCACCTTGGCCTGCGTCACCTCGACGCCGCACTTGTCGCAGATGACGCCGCGGTGCTTCATGCGCTTGTACTTGCCGCACAGGCACTCCCAGTCGGTGATCGGCCCGAAGATCTTCGCGCAGAACAGGCCGTCCCGCTCGGGCTTGAACGTGCGGTAGTTGATGGTCTCCGGCTTGGTGACCTCGCCGTGCGACCACGAGAGGATCTTGTCGGGCGACGCCAGGCTGATGCGGATGGCGTCGAAGTCGGCCATCAACGCGCCCTTGTCGTGAAAGCTGGGTCTCATGGGTCCTTCTAATGAATCGACTTGGCCTTGGGCCTTAGGCTTTAGGCCTTAGGCTGTAGGCCTTGGGGCCTCGGGGCGGACAAGCCCAAAGGCCCAGGGTCTAAGGCCCAAGGCCGAGAAAATCAGGCTTCTTCCAACGCCGGCGCCGGCGTTGCCGGCGTCGGTTCGGGCGCCGGCGGCGGCTCGGGTTCGACCGGCCGCGGCCGCGTCTTCAACAGCTCCACGTCGAGGCACAGCGACTGGAGCTCGCGGATCAGCACGTTGAACGATTCGGGCAGTCCCGGCGTGAACGACGCGTCGCCCTTCACGATCGATTCGTAGATCTTGGCGCGCCCCGTCACGTCGTCCGACTTGGCGGTGAGCAGCTCCTGGAGGATGTGCGCCGCACCGTAGGCCTCGAGCGCCCAGACCTCCATCTCGCCGAACCGCTGGCCGCCGAACTGCGCCTTGCCGCCGAGCGGCTGCTGCGTGATGAGCGAGTACGGCCCGATCGAGCGGGCGTGGATCTTGTCGTCGACCAGGTGCGACAGCTTGAGCATGTAGATGTAGCCCACCGTCACGTCCTGCTCGAACGCGTCGCCCGTCATGCCGTCGTGCAGCTGGGTCTTGCCGCCGCGGGGCATCCCGGCCTTCTCGAGCCATTCCTTGATCTCGTGCTCGGTCGCGCCGTCGAAGACCGGCGTCGCGAAGTAGAGGCCGAGCGCGTGGGCCGCCCACCCGAGGTGCGTCTCGAGGATCTGGCCGACGTTCATGCGGGACGGCACGCCGAGGGGGTTGAGCACGATCTCGACCGGGGTCCCGTCGGGGAGGTACGGCATGTCCTCTTCCGCCAGGATGCGCGCGATGACGCCCTTGTTGCCGTGGCGGCCGGCCATCTTGTCGCCGACCGACAGCTTGCGCTTCATCGCCACGTAGGTCTTGACCAGCTTGATGACGCCGGGCGGCAGCTCGTCGCCGCGCCGGATCTTCTCCTTCTTCTCCTCGAACAGCTGCCGGACGACCTCCACCTGGCGCTCGGTGCGCTCCTCGAGGTCGCGCAGATCCTCCTCGAGGCGGGCGTCGTCGCTGGCGATCTTCACCCGGATCATCTGGTCGTAGGGCATCTGCTGCAGCACGTCGGGCGTCAGCTCGGTGCCCTTCTTCATCAGCCGTTCGCGGCCGTACTCGTCGTAGAGGTCCGAGCGCAGCGTCTGCCCCTGCAGCATGCCGATGACCCGCTTCTTCACCTCGTCGTGGAGGATGCGGATCTCGTCCTGCAGGTTGCGCTCCATCATCTCGAGCTCTTCGCCCTCGATGGCCTTCGCGCGCTCGTCCTTCTCGATCCCCTTGCGCGAGAAGATCTTCACGCCGACGACGATCCCGTCGATGCCGGGCGGGCAGATGAGCGACGCGTCGCGGACGTCGCCGGCCTTCTCGCCGAAGATCGCCCGCAGCAGCTTTTCCTCCGGGGTCAGCTGGGTCTCGCCCTTCGGCGTGACCTTGCCCACCAGGATGTCGCCGGGCTTCACGTAGGCGCCGATGCGGATGATCCCGCTGTCGTCGAGGTCGCGCAGGAACGTCTCGGAGACGTTCGGGATGTCCCGCGTGATCTCCTCGGGTCCCAGCTTGGTGTCTCGCGCCTCGATCTCGAACTCCTCGATGTGGATCGAAGTGTAGTAGTCGTCCTTGACCATGCGCTCGGACACGAGGATCGCGTCCTCGAAGTTGTAGCCGCGCCACGGCATGAAGGCCACGAGCACGTTGCGCCCGAGCGCCAGCTCGCCGAGTTCCGTGCACGGCCCGTCGCCGAGCACCTGTCCCTTCGCCACGCGCTGCTCGCCGCGCACGATCGGCTTCTGGTTGATGCAGGTGTTCTGGTTCGAGCGCTTGAACTTCGTCAGGTTGTAGATGTCGGCGCCCATCTCCTTGCTGGCGTCGCCGTCCTCGCTCTGCACGCGCACGACGACGCGCTGGCTGTCGACGTAGTCCACCACGCCCGAGCGGCGCGCCACCACCACCGCGCCCGAGTCGCGCGCGGTGATGTACTCCATGCCGGTGCCCACCAGCGGCGCCCGCGCCCGCAGCAGCGGCACCGCCTGGCGCTGCATGTTCGATCCCATCAGCGCCCGGTTCGCGTCGTCGTGCTCGAGGAACGGGATCAGCGAGGCGGCCACCGACACGAGCTGCTTCGGCGAGACGTCGATGAACTGCACGTTCTCGCGCGGCGCCAGGATGAAGTTGCCGGTCTGGCGCGCGTTGACGCGCTCGGGCACGATCCGGCCCGCCTCGTCCACCTGCACGTTGGCCTGGGCGATGACGTACTGGTCCTCCTCCCACGCCGAGAGGTAGAAGGAGTACGGCTCGTACTCGGCCGCCCGCTTGCGGCGGCCCTTCAGGCTGAGGTTCTCCTCCACCACTTCGCGCAGCTCGACGACCTCGCCGGCCTTGTACTTCGAGCCGCCGGCGTTGGTGATGAGCACGTAGTCGGTCACGATGCCGTCCTTCACCTTGCGGTAGGGCGACTCGATGAAGCCGAATTCGTTGATGCGCGCGTAGCACGAGAGCGACGAGATGAGCCCGATGTTCGGACCTTCCGGCGTCTCGATCGGGCAGATGCGCCCGTAATGGGTCGGGTGCACGTCGCGCACCTCGAACCCGGCGCGCTCGCGCGAGAGGCCGCCCGGTCCGAGCGCCGAGAGGCGCCGCTTGTGGGTGACCTCCGAGAGCGGGTTGGTCTGATCCATGAACTGCGACAGCTGCGACGACCCGAAGAACTCGCGAATCGCGGCCATGACCGGCTTCGCGTTGATCAGGTCGTGCGGCATGGCGGTCGCCATTTCCTGGTAGACCGACATCTTCTCCTTGATCGCCCGCTCCATGCGGACCAGGCCGATCCGGAACTGGTTCTCCAGCAGCTCGCCGACCGAGCGGACGCGCCGGTTGCCGAGATGATCGATGTCGTCCACGTTCCCCGGGTTCTTGCGCAGCTTGAGGAGGTACTTGATCACCTCGTAGAAGTCCTGCGGGTGCAGGATCTTCTCGTCGAGCGGCGTGTTGAGCACGAGCTTGGTGTTCAGCTTCAGCCGGCCGACGCGCGAGAAGTCGTACTTCTGCGGGTTGAAGAACATGTTCTCGAACAGCGACCGCGACGAGTCCAGCGTCGGGGGGTCGCCCGGGCGGAGGCGGCGGTAGATCTCGATGAGCGCCTCCTCGTGCGTCCGGATCGTGTCCTTCTTGAGCGTCTGCATCATGATCGGCCCGACCTCGTCGCGCTCGGGGAAGAAGACTTCGAGCCGATCGACGTTCTTTTCCTGCGCCATCGAGATGACGCGCGGCGTCACCTCCTCGTTCGCCTCGAGGATCACCTCGCCGGTGGCCGGGTCGACGACGTCGGACGCCGCGAAGGCGCCTTCCAGCTCGGCGTCGGCGATCTCGATCGCCTCGATGCCGGCCTTGCGCAGCGCGGCGATCGCGGCGTTGGTGATCTTCTTGCCCGCGTGGATCACGATCTCGGAGTTCGGGATCGTGATGTCCTTGGCCGCGCGCAGCCCCACGAGGCTCTCGCTGACGCTCCAGTAGAGCTGCCCCTGGCGCAGGTAGATGCGATCCACCGAGTAGAAGGTGCGGATGATCTCGTCGGCGCCGCGAAGTCCCAGGGCGCGCAGGAACACGCTCGCCAGGAACTTGCGCTTCCGGTCGATGCGCACGTAGAGCAGGTTCTTGACGTCGTACTCGAACTCGACCCACGACCCGCGGTACGGGATGATCTGCGCGATGTAGAGGGTCTTGTCCTCGGAATGGAAGAACGCGCCGGGCGACCGGTGCAGCTGCGAGACGATGACGCGCTCGGTGCCGTTGATGATGAAGGTGCCGTTCTCGGTCATCAACGGGATGTCGCCGAAGTAGACCTCCTGCTCCTTGATGTCGCGGATGGTCTTGGCGCCCGTCTCGGGGTCCTTGTTCCAGACCACGAGCCGGATCGTCACCTTCAGCGGCACGGCGAAGGTCATGCCCCGTTCCTGGCACTCGTCCACGTCGTACTTGAGCTTGAGGCCGACCGTCTGGCCGCAGATGTCGCAGACGTCGCCGCGCGCCTCGTTGGGCCGCCCGCAGCGCGGGCACAGGACCTCGCGATCCCCGTAGGGATCGGCCACGAGCGTGGCGCCGCAGTTCATGCACGGCTTGCGCAGGTGGTGAAGACCGACGAGCTTCCCGCACTTGCACTCCCAGTTCCCGATCGAGTACTCGATGAACTCGAGCGACGAGTTCTCGCGGAAGTCGCTGATCGGAAACACTGACTTGAAGACCGACTGCAGCCCGGCATCCTCGCGCTCGGACGGCAGACGGTTCATCTGCAGGAACCGCTCGTACGACTTCTTCTGGATCTCAATCAGGTTCGGAATCGGGATGGTCGTCTTGATCTTCGAAAAATCGATGCGCTCGCGATAAGCGTTCTTGGGAAGGCTGTACATTCCAGAAAGGTCCCAGCATCAGTCCGCCTTCGCCTGAACGATGCTTCACGCGGTTCAGGCTCCGGCGGGCGAGTGTTGCCGGACTCCGGCCCGCCTCATGCGGGGGGGAGCCTACGACGCGCTCGACGCCGCCCGGTGCGGGCGCGTCGAGCCAGTGTGGGTCGTAACGGCGCCGGTTGAGCGGACGGCGCCGTTACTAGTAACAACGCGGTCCGATAGCGCGCGTTGTTACAGCTACTTGATCTCGACCTTCGCCCCGACCTCTTCGAACTTCTTCCGGATCGCCTCGGCCTCGTCCTTCGGCACGGCTTCCTTCACCGGCTTCGGAGCGCTCTCGACGAGGTCCTTGGCTTCCTTGAGGCCCAGGCTGGTCACTTCACGCACGACTTTGATGACGTTGATCTTCTTGTCGCCGACCTCGGTCAGCACGACGGAGAACTCGGTCTTCTCCTCGGCCGGCGCGGCCGCACCGCCGGAGGCGGGGCCGACGCCGGCCATCATCACCGGCATCGCGGCGGCGGCCGAGACGCCGAGTTCCTTCTCCAGCGCCTTCACGAGCTGCGACAGCTCGAGGACGCTGATCCCCTTGATGTAGTCGATCACCTGCTGCTGATTCAGTTCGGGCATCGCTGCTGCTCTCCTCAAAGATGACAATCACAGGCGGTGGGCGGCAGGCGGTGGAACCCCGTCGCCCGACGCCTTCCGCCTACCGCCTTCCGCCTATGTTTACGATTCGCCCTTCTTCTTCTCCGCCTGCGCCAGCACGTTCATCAGGTCGCGCGGCGCCGCGTTCAGCACGCTCACCAGCTGTTGCATCGGCGCCTGCAGCAGGAACAGCAGGCGGGCGTACAGCTCCGGCCTGCCCGGCATCGTCGCCAGGTCGGTGACCTCGGCCGCGTTGATACGACGGCCCTGCACGACGGCCGCCTTGATGGTCAGCGCGGGCGTGGCCTTCGCAAACGTCGTCAGCGTCTTGGCCAGCGCCACCGGGTCGCCGCCGCTGAACGCCACGGCCGTCGTGCCGGCGAAGACGTCGGCGAGCGGCTCGAACGCCGTGCCGCGCAGCGCCCGCCGGGCCAGCGTGTTCTTGACGACGCGGTACTTCCCCCGCACGGCGCGCACCTGGCGGCGCAACTCGGTGACCTGGGGAACGTTGAGGCCGCGGTAATCCAGCACGATGGCGGTCTCGGTGCCCTTGAACGCGCCTTCCAGCTGATGAAGCTCGTCTTCCTTGTCGGTTCTCGTCACAGCCATGGTCGTATGTCTCTTGTCGGCTTTCGACTTTCGGCTTTGGGGCTTGTCCAACGGAAGCCGAAAGCCAGACAAGGCCCAAGGCCAAAAGCCTAAAGCCCAAGGCCAATCGCGATTCTCACCGCTTCCCCGCCGCTTCGAGGATGCCGGTGTCGATGCGGATGCCCGGTCCCATCGTCGAGGAGACGGTAACGCTCTTCATGTAGCGACCCTTGGCCGCCGACGGTTTCGCCTTGATGATGCTGTCGACCAGCGCCTGCGCGTTCTCCAGCAGGCGGTCGGTGGGAAACGAGGTCTTGCCGACCGGCGCGTGAACGATGCCCGTCTTGTCGACACGGAACTCGACCTTGCCGGCCTTGATTTCACGCACCGCCTTGCCGATGTCGAAGGTGACGGTGCCGGTCTTCGGGTTCGGCATCAGGCCGCGGGGCCCGAGCACCTTGCCGAGCCGCCCGACCGACTTCATCATGTCTGGCGTGGCGACGACGGCTTCGAAATCCATGAAGCCGCCCTGGATCTTCTCGACGATCTCCTCGCCCGCAACGATGTCGGCACCCGCTTCCTGCGCCTCGCGCTGCTTTTCGCCGCCGGCAATCGCCAGCACCTTCTTGGTCTTGCCCAGCCCGTGCGGCAGCACGACGGTGCCGCGCACCATCTGGTCGGCGTGCTTCGGGTCGACGCCGAGCCTGAAGGTGATCTCGACGGTCTCGTCGAACTTGGCGTACTTCACCTTCTGGACGAGCGGAATCGCCTCGTTCAGCGCGAAGGTACGCTCGGCGACCTGCGCCCGTGCCGCCGCGTATTTCCTGCCTCGCTTGCGCATGTGACTCCTCGTGGTCAGTCGGACCCTGCGGGTCCTCCCACACTTTGTTCGCAGCCGCGATCGACCGGCTGCGAACTAGGCGAGCGCGCTTCGCGCGCTCGCTGACAGATTCGCCGCGCGGCTGATTCGCGCGCGGCGAACTAGTAAGCGAGGGGTCGAACGCCCTCGCTTACTACTGGATGACGTCCAGCCCCATGGACCGCGCGGTGCCGGCGACGGTCTTGATGGCGGCCGCGAGATCCTCGCAGTTGAGATCGGGCAGCTTCGTCTTCGCGATCTCCTCGACCTGCTTCGCCGTGACGGTGCCGACCTTGTTCTTGTTCGGTTCCGCCGACCCCTTCGCGATGTTCGCCGCACGCTTGAGCAGCACGGCGGCCGGCGGCGTCTTCGTGATGAAGCTGTAGGTCCGATCCGCGTAAACCGTGACGACGACCGGGATGATCAGCCCTTCCTGGCTCGCGGTCTTGGCGTTGAAGTTCTTGCAGAAGTCCATGATGTTCACGCCGTGCGGGCCGAGCGCGGTCCCCACGGGCGGCGCCGGCGTCGCCTTGCCGGCCGCGATCTGGAGCTTCACCATCGCTGCTATCTTTTTGGCCATAGTCCGTAGCCGTCGTCCGCACGCCGGTGACCATCACCGGCTACGGACTAAATCTTCTCCACCTGCAGGAAATCCAGTTCGACCGGCGTCGAGCGGCCGAAGATCGTGACCATCACCTTGAGGGTGTTGCGGTCTGCGTTCACCTCGTCGACCGCGCCGTGGAAGCTGGTGAACGGTCCCTCGTTGATCCGGACCTGGTCGCCCTTCTCGAACGTGTACCTCGGCTTCGGCTTCTCGGCCGCCGTCGAGACCTGCAGCAGGATCGACTCCACTTCTTCCTTGGTGAGCGGCGTCGGCTTGGCGCCCGCGCCGACGAAACCCGTCACCTTCGGCGTGTTCTTCACCACGTGCCACGCGTGGTCGGACATGTGCATCTCGACCAGGATGTAGCCGGGGAAGAAGCGCTTGGGCGTCACGACCTTCCTGCCCGCCCGCATCTCGACGACGTCCTCGGTCGGAATGAGCACTTCGCCGATCTCGTCCTGCAGCCCGTAGGCCTGCACCCGCTGTTTCAGCGAGTCGGCGACCTTCTTCTCGAAGCCCGAGTAGGTGTGGACGATGTACCACTGCTTGGGCGTCTCGTCCTTCTTCTCGGCCTTCTCGTCGGCCTTTTCGTCGGCCGTGGCGGCGGTTCCAACCGGTTGCTCGTCGCTCATACCTACACCAATCGGCCGAAGATCCACTGGACAATGCGGAGGAAGGTCATGTCGACCAGCCAGAGATACACGCCGAAGAAGATCGAGACGAGAATCACCACGACGGTCGTGGCATAGACCTCCTTGCGGGACGGCCACGTGACGCGCTTCAGTTCGTTGCGCACCTCGGAAATGAAGGTGCGGAAGTTGCCCCACCAGCTCACCGGCGAGGACACCACATCGCGAATTCCCGTATCCATTGCGCCTTTCAGAAGGCTTTAGGCCCTAGGCTTTGGGCCTTAGTCCTTGTCACGGCCGAAAGCCAAAAGCCGAAAGCCGAAAGCCCGTATTGCCAGGCGGCGCCATCTGCGGCGTCGCCGACTTGCCGTAGCTGGCAGGCCAGGAGGGAATCGAACCCCCAACCCCCGGTTTTGGAGACCGGTGCTCTGCCAATTGAGCTACTGGCCTGTATCGCCTTCTCACGGCCTTGGGCCTTGGGCCTCAGGCCTTGGGGCAGACACGCCCCAGGGCCCAAAGCCTAAAGCCCAAAGCCGACAAGCATCTACTTCGTCTCCCGGTGCGTCGTGTGCGTGCGGCACCAGCAGCAGTACTTCTTCATCTCGAGCCGTTCGGTCGTCTTCTTCTTGTTCTTGGTCGTGCTGTAGTTGCGCCGCTTGCACTCGTTGCACGCCAGAATGATGATGTCGCGCATGATGATCGCTACCTGAAGTCCGCTCGCTTGTCCGCCTTCGCTATGCTGCGCATCGCTTCACCTGCTCGCATGGCTTCGGCGTGACTTCGCTTGCCTGCCTAGCCGTAGCTTGCCGAGGACCGCTACGGTCCCGCAGGCAAGCGAAGGCTGGAGCCGATGACCGGGATCGAACCGGTGACCTCGTCCTTACCAAGGACGCGCTCTGCCTACTGAGCTACATCGGCCCTAGTAAATTCTCGGCCAAGCCGCTCGATGCGCGTCCGCCGAGATCCAAACGGCCGCCGCACCCGCGGCGGTCCCGAGAATTTACTAAGCGACAACTTTCGCCCGGCGCTAACGCAGAGAGCGAAAGTTGGAGCGGGAGACGGGGATCGAACCCGCGACCAACAGCTTGGAAGGCTGTGACTCTACCACTGAGTTACTCCCGCCCGCCTACGCGCCGCTGCGCGTTCCTTCGCTCCTGCTCGCGGCGCTTCCGCCTTCGCGACGCTGCACGTCCAGCCGATCCTGCTCGCGTCGCTACGGCGGACAAGTCGGCGCGGCAGGCTCCAGCTGCCCTGCCCGCTGTCCGCAATCCGGCTGAAGCCGGATCCCACAACTCGAGTCGTCTGTCGTCCGCCTCCGCGATGCCGCGCTTTGCTTCAGCTGCTCGCATCGCTTCGGCGAGACAGCCTTCGCTTGCCTGCCTAGCCGTAGCTTGCCGAGGACCGCTACGGATCCGCAGGCTGTCCGGACTTCGCCTGTCCGCCTCCGCGCTGCGCGCTACGGCGAGCCTTCGCTTGCCTGCCTAGCCGTAGCTTGCCGAGGACCGCTACGGATCCGCAGGCTGTCCGGACTTCGCCTGTCCGCCTCCGCGCTGCGCGCTACGGCGAGCCTTCGCTTGCCTGCCTAGCCGTAGCTTGCCGAGGACCGCTACGGATCCGCAGGCAAGCGAAGGCTGGTGGGGAGGGGAGGATTCGAACCTCCGAAGCCGCTTGGGCGACAGATTTACAGTCTGTTGCATTTGACCGCTCTGCAACCTCCCCCGACCTGTCGCGCGGCACGGCCCGCCGCCCGCCAACCGAGTGCATGTATGATGGATTGCGTTGCTTTCGGCGTCTTCCTGCAGCGCCGCCGGCCCGGCCCAGCCGGCTGGAGCTGGCGGAGGGATTTGAACCCCCGACCCGCTGATTACAAATCAGCCGCTCTACCGGACTGAGCTACGCCAGCCAGGCGAAAAGGTTAAAAGTAGCACGTCCTGTGCCAAAGCGCAAGTCTATCGATAATAGCACAACTTAGCGGCGGTGGCGCTGCCGAACCGCCTCGAACAGCACGATGCCGGCCGCCACCGACACGTTCAGGCTTTCGACGTGTCCGCCCATCGGGATTGTGGCCAGCACTTCGCAGTGCTCCCGTACCAGCCGGCGCAGGCCGGTCCCTTCCGCCCCCAGCACGATGGCGGTGGGCAGCGTGAAATCGACCCGGTCGTAGGGCAGCGGCGCGTCGCCCGCCAGGCCCACGGTCCAGAGTCCCGCCTCACGCAGGTCGCCGAGTGCACGGGCGATATTGACGACGGTCGCCACCCGCACGTGCGCCAGCGCGCCCGCCGACGCCTTGGCGGCCGCGCTGGCGAGCGGGGCTGCGTGCCTGGCCTGCCTCACCACGCCATCGGCCCCCGCCGCGTCAACCGACCGCAGGATGGCCCCGAGATTCTGCGGATCCTCGATGCCGTCGAGGACAACGACCAGCGGCGGGTGGTCGCGGGCGGAGGCAACCAGATCGGCAACCGAACAGTCGGGCAACGCGCTCACGTCGGCGACGACCCCCTGGTGCGGCGCGCCGCCGGTTGCCTCGTCCAGCGCTCGGGCGTCTACGCGCGTCACGCGGACGCCGGACGCGGCCGCCACCCGCAGCAGGTCCTCGATGCGCGCATCGCTGCGCCCGCTCATGCGCAGCGCGGTCACGCGCCCCGCGCGCAAGGCTTCGAGGACAGGGTTGAGGCCGTACACGATCATGGCTTATGGCTTACGGCTTACGGCCTCGCTGGGCTCAAGGCCGGCATCGGAACGGGGCCTTCAGCCCCGGTCAGGCCCTGAGGCTTAAGCCCTGAGCCCCAAGCCTCTCTTCTCACACGCGCCGCGCGAACTCAGCGGCGCGCTCCCGGCACCCGATGATCTGTGCCAGCCCGCTGCGCGGCGGCAGCTGCGCGCCGCGGTCAATCGCCGGCACCGCGAGATCGAGCTCCGGACCGCCGGCCTCGCCGGTCAGGGCGACGCGGATCGGGTGGAAGAGCTGGCGCGCCTTGCGCCCGGTTCTCTGCCTGACGCGTGCCGCCACGCCGCGAAACGTCTCGCGGTCGATCAGCCGGCCTGCCGCCTGCAGCTCCTCCGCCAGCGCGCGAATGACGTCGCCCGCGCCCGGTTCGGCGAGCACCTCGCGCACCTCGGGCAGATCGAATGCGGTGCGCGCGTCGAACGCGAACAGGAAGCGCAGGCGCGAGGGAATCTCCTCGAGGCGGTCCACCGACCCGGTCGCCATCGCCATGACCGAGGCAAGATAGGTCAGCCCCTCGTCATCCTGGTCGCGGGCGAAGCCGGCCTGCGTGAAGTAGGGCCACGACAGCCGGGCGATCCGCAACGAATCCGCGATGCGCAGGTAATGCCGGTTCACCCACGCCAGCTTCTCGATGTCGAAGACGCCCGCGCTGTGGCCGACCGCGCCGATGGAGAACCGCCGCGCCATCTCGTCAATCGGCAGCAACTCCTCCTCGTGCCCCGGCGACCACCCGATGAGCGCCAGGTAGTTGACCACCGCTTCCGGCAGGTACCCTTTCGCGCGGAATTCCGCCACCGACGTGGCGCCGTGCCGCTTCGAGAGCGGTGTGTGATCGGGGCCCATGACGAGCGCCAGGTGCGCAAACCGGGGCGGCGTGAAGCCGAACGCCTCGTAGAGCAGGATCTGGCGCGGCGTGTTCGAAATGTGATCTTCGCCGCGCACGACGTCGGTTACGTCCATCAGCGCATCGTCGACAACGACCGCGAAGTTGTAGGCGGGGTTGCCGTCCGAGCGCACCAGGACGGGATCGCCGATCACTTCCGTGCGAAAGCGCACCTCGCCCCGGACGAGATCGTGGAACACGATTTCGCGCTGCTCGGGCACCTTGAACCGGATGACCGCGGCCTCGCCCGCCCCGACGCGCCTGAGGGCATCGGCGGTGGCGATGTGCCGGCAGGTACCCGGGTACCGCGGCGGCAGGCCGGCGGCCAGCGCCGCCTGGCGATCGGCTTCCAGCTGCCGGGCCGAACAGAAGCAGTAGTAGGCGCGGGCGCTCGCGAGCAACTCCTGCGCGTAGGAGTGATACA
>Ga0315282_10003278_pt1 | contig 29117 bp, 36 predicted proteins | sample YL17G07_20_MG_FD_203693 | JGI IMG/M metagenome (GOLD analysis project Ga0315282, IMG submission 203693) | Sediment microbial communities from Yellowstone Lake, YNP, Wyoming, USA - YL17G07_20 | ecosystem: Environmental > Aquatic > Freshwater > Lake > Sediment | place: USA: Wyoming | collected... | reverse complement strand
GTTTAATAAATCATCGCGAGTTATTAGGAATATGCAAAAATTCGTTTTATGGTTCAATGAGATAGGCAAGCACGATGTTTCTAAGGTCGGGGGCAAGTGTGCTAATCTCGGGGAAATGGTTAGCAAGACCAAGGTCCCTGTTCCGCCGGGCTTTGCGATAACCTCTGCTGCATACGACTTTTTCGTCAAGAAGAACAATCTGGCGCAGAGGATAGACTCTGAAATAAAGAAAATCAAAGATCCAAATGATACCGACAGACTGAACGAGGTCGGCAAGAGAGTCAGGGAGATGATAATCAAAGCCAGGATACCAAAAGAACTGGAGAAAGCCATACTCGAATCCTACCGCAAACTCCAGAAGCAGACCGAGAAGAAGCTGTTCGTGGCGGTCAGGACTTCAGCTACATCAGAAGACCTGCCTGGCGCTTCCTTTGCCGGCCAGGGTGAGACCTACCTGAATGTGCGGGGGGACAGGAGGCTGATTGAATCTGTCAAAAAATGCTACGCTTCGCTGTACACAAACCGCTTCATCTTCTATCGTATATGGAAGGGCTTCTCGCATCAGAAAGTCTCGATGAGCGTGGCGGTCCAGATGATGGTCGAGTCTAAGGCAGCTGGTGTCATATTCAGTCTGGATGTGAGGAACGGTAATCCTAACGTCATAGTCATAGAAGGAGCCTGGGGTCTGGGCGAGTATATAGTCAAGGGGGAGGTGACTCCGGACAACTTCATTGTCAGGAAGAGGGATTTGGCTATAATTGAAAGAAAGATAATGGTCAAGCCGGTCATGCTGAAGAACAAGAAAGGCGGAGGGACTATCGAGAAGAAAGTCCCGCCCGCTATGAGGAAGAAGCCTATTATATCCGATGGCCAGGTTAAGGAGCTGGCGAGATATTCATTGCTGCTCGAGAGGCATTACAAGATAGCGCAGGACACTGAGTGGGCGCTTGATGAAAAACTGAACAAACTTTTTATAGTCCAGACAAGACCAGAGACGGTCTGGAGCGAGAGGACCGCGAAAGGCCAGACGCGGACCATCGAGGTAAAGAAGTCAATGCTCAGGGGTCTGGCCGCTTCCCCCGGCGTAGGTGCGGGAAAAGTAAAGATAGTAAAAGACCTGAAGGAGTTAGCGAAAGTTCAGAAAGGGGATATCTTGGTTACGAAGATGACCTCCCCCGATATGGTTCCTGCGATGAGCAAAGCCGCGGGGATAGTCACGGATGCGGGCGGGATGACCAGTCATGCGGCCATAGTCTCGCGCGAGCTTGGTATTCCTTGCGTTGTGGGAACTGAGAAAGCCACGAAGATGTTCAAGGAAAATCAGGAAATAACCGTCGATGGCAACGCTGGCGCTATCTACGAGGGCATCATGAAGATTGAGAACCATGTTGAGAAAATAGAGCGCGTCCGCAAGACCAGGACCCATGTTTATGTCAATCTAGGGATACCAGACGAAGCAAGGAAAGTAGCTAAATTGCCAGTCGATGGAGTAGGATTGATGCGCGAAGAATTCATACTGGCCAGCGAGATAGGAGAGCATCCGCTGGCAATGATAGAACAGGGCAGGGCAGAGGAGTTCATCGATAAGCTTGCCCACGGGATAAGAATAGTGGCCAAGGAGTTCTATCCAAGGCCCGTGGTCTTGCGCCTGTCGGACTTCAAGACCAACGAATATCGCGCTCTAAAAGGCGGAGAGAAATACGAGCCGGAAGAGGCCAATCCTATGATAGGCTGGAGAGGCTGTTCAAGATACATCACACCAAGCTTCGAGCCTGCGTTCCGGCTAGAGTTGCGGGCGGTAAAGAAGGCAAGGAGCGTGTTCAAGAATATCCACATCATGCTGCCTTTCCCGCGCACTATAAACGAGGTCAAGAGGATAGAGGAAATAATGAAGGATGAGGGGCTGGAGCGTGGGCCTCATCTGAAGGTCTGGCTCATGGCAGAGATACCATCGAATATATTCCTGGCTGACAAGTTCTCAGAGTATTGCGACGGCTTCTCGATAGGGAGCAACGACCTGACCCAGCTGATATTGGGAGTAGATAGGGACTCGGAACTGCTTGGGAAAATGGGCGAGTTTGATGAAAAGAATGAAGCGGTGAAGCGGGCGATAAAGCATCTGATAGAGGTGGCCCATAACCACCACAGGACTGTCAGCATCTGCGGCCAGGCTCCCTCCGAATATCCAGAATATACCAAATTCCTTGTGGATAATCATATCGACAGCATTTCTGTTAACCCAGATGTTATAATAAGAACCAGGAAGTTAGTCGCAGAGGCGGAGGGTAAGTAATGTTCACTGAAGTATTTCAGCTCTCGAGCCTTCTGATAATTCTCGTAAGCGTCCTTGCTCTATCTGTCGTTGAGAGGAAGCTCAGGATACCTACTCTGCTTGGCTCTGTGTTCGTCGGGATACTTCTAGGCCCATCGGTGTTCAACTTCATCGACTACCAGCATATACCCGAGTGGCTCAATTTCTTCGCCCTGCTAGGAGGAATGCTGATATTGTTCCTTATAGGCTTGGAAACTAATCTCAAGGACTTATTCGAGACGTCAAAGCGCTCTAGCCTCATGGCGGTGCTGGGCATGTTTTTCTCAGGAATATTCGTGCTGATTTTAGGGTTATTGTTCGGCTTCAGCAAGAGCCAGGTTTTACTGCTAATCGCGGCTACCGTAGTCACAGCAACTCCTACCTCTCTGGCAATCCTGCTTGAGCTCGGGAAGACCAAGACTAAAGCAGCCACCTATCTCCATGCTAGCACTATAATGGACAATATAGCCGGAGTCTTTTTCGTCTTCCTTTTGATAGCGGTGCACGAGACAGGCGGACTGGAATTCTGGGGCCTGGCGAGGATAATCGTAACATTGGGCGTCATGTTAATCATATCTTATACCATCATGCCAAAAATAAGCCGCTGGTTCTTCCATACTTTCGGCCGTCCAAACCCGCAGACCAGGATAACCATAGCCTTCACTTTCGTCCTGTTCTTCGGCATCATCTCGACCTACTTCCTGTACGAGGCTGCTTTTGGCGCTTTCTTGGCCGGAGTCGTGCTGAGCGAGATAAATCCGAACTACAAAAAAGAACTCATGAAGACGATCACTGACATTGGCGAGGGGCTATTCTTTCCATTATTCTTCCTGACGATAGGTCTGGCGGTCAACATCTGGAGCATACTCTCAGTTGGAATATTGGCGTTCTTGGTTGTCTACATCCTGGCAGCTGTCTCTGGCAAGTACATCGGCGGCTATTATGGCGCGCTTGTCCTGAAACTGAAAGAGAAAGAGGCCTCGGCGATAGGCTCAGGACTGGTGCCTCGCGGTGGCATAGGCCTGATTATAGCAGAAGTCGGTCTATCGCTGGCTTTATTCACACAGGAGCAGTTTGCCATGGTGGTACTGATGGTCTTCGCCACGACGGTGATAGGGATAATGATGATTTCTAGGAGCTTCAGCCGGCTAAAATAGCGGCTCCCGTCTACCATGATCTTCGCAGAATTTGTTCGCGGCTTTTCTGAACGCCTCTAAGATTTCTTTTCTATGTTCGTTAGGTTTGTTAGACCTTCGTTCTTCAATTTCGAACTGTATTATGTCTCCAAGTGTCAGACCGGGGTAACATTTCTTAACCGCGTTCATGCCCTCAATAATGGCGCCTTTCTTCATTTCGTGATTATTGAGCATCTTAACTTCCTTGGCTTCTACTTTCCTGACCGCTATTGGGTGGGGGGCTTCTGCTAACGCTTTTTTCTTCTTTAAGAATGGCATGATTATTGTTAGAAAAAACATATATAAATAACAAACTCTTCTGTATATTGATTATATGCTAGACCTGGCTGTAAAGCATCTGCCCGTCTCTCCAGTGAGGAAAATGTCGGATATGCTGGAGAAATGCGGGGAGAAGCACAAGATAATAACCTTCGGCGGCGGCGCTCCCTCGCTGGCTCCGCCCAAGGAAGCGCTAGAGTTCCTATCCGCCGAGTTCAAGAGAGACCCCCATGGTGCCTCTTGCTACGGCAGCACAAAGGGCATGCCAAGAGTAAGGGAGCTGATTTCGGAGCTGTTGAAGCGCGAAGAAAAAATCAATATAGACCCAGAGAAAGAGATCTGCCTGACCGACGGGGGGACAGAGGCCCTTTTCATAACCTTCAGGACTCTATTGAAGTATCCTGAACAGATAATACTCGCCGACCCCACCTATCTCGCCTACTATCCTCAGCTCAATTTCCTGGAGGACGGGATAACCCATCTGCCCGTCTATGTGCAGGACGATTTTCAGATAGACGTCAACATGCTAAATGAGGCTATAAACGACAGGACCAAGGCCATGCTAGTTCTATCGCCGGACAATCCGACTGGCAGGCTGTTGGACAAAGATGTTTTGAGGGGCGTGGTAGAGCTATGCGAGGACAAGAGACTATGGCTGATTACAGACGATATCTACAAGGACATGCTTTATACCGGGAAATTCTACAATTCCCGCACTTTTGGCGGCTATGACAACACCGTAACCTGCTGCTCTTTCTCCAAATCAGCCTCTATGCCCGGCTTCCGACTAGGGTATGTCTACGGCCCAGCCGACTTCATAGACAAGGTGGCCGCGATAAAATCCTATATCTCCCTCTGTCCGTCGAGACCTGCCCAGATTTGCATCGAAAAATACTTGGAAAAGAAGGGTAAGGTCAGGAAGAGATATCTGGAGAAGATTGTCGTCCCCACATACAAGAAGAGAAGGGACAGGATGGTCGACTGTATGGAAAAATACCTGCCTAAAGCCGAGTTCTCGATACCTAAGGGAGCTTTCTACATGTTCCCTGATATGTCCCGCTACCTGAAAAAGATGGATGAGGAGACTTTTGCCAACAAACTGCTTGAGGATGAGAAAATCGTGGTCATACCTGGAAAATACTTCGGAGAGCAGGGTGAGAATCACCTGCGCTTTACCTTCGTCTCGGAGCCGGAAGACAGGATAGAAGAGGGCTTTGTCCGAATCAGCCGCTTCATAAAGGAGAACAAACTATGAAACAAGAGACCAAAGACAGGAAAAATCTTCTTTACAACGGCGTGTCCTGGTCTATCGCAGATGCGTTCACCACGCCGTTTTTAGTGCCCCTGGGACTGGCTTTGGGCGCTTCGAAAGTGGTCATAGGCTCGATAACAGCCCTGCAGAACTTGGGCATGCTACTTTCACAAGTGCCTGGCTCGGAGATAGTCTGGATTGTGAGGAAGAGGAGGGCCGTAAACAACGCCTGCGAGTTTTTGGCGAAGATGTCCTGGCTGGCGATAGTCTTTATACCATTTCTGTCACCGGAGTCTTGGCTGGCCGTTCTTCTGGCCGCGGTATTTGTTTCTTCATTCTTTGTCAATCTCTCTTATCCTGCATGGACCTCCTTCATAGCCGATGTGATCCCAAAAGAAATCCGGGGGAGATATTTCGCTAATAGGAACACATATATGGGGCTGGCTGCGATACTTGTAACAATCTTCGTCGGCTTCTATCTTGACCTATTCCCGAAAGATGATCTTATTGGCTTCTCGAGCATATTCCTGCTTGGTTTCATATTCGGGATTACGGCGATAGCCTATTTCGCCATGATAAAGGGCAGCAAGCTGAAACTACCAGAGCACCATCTCCATGATTATCTAAAGGTGGGTGGCAACTTCGGGCGCTTCCTGACTTTCAACGCCTATTTCGGGTTTACCTATATGATAGCTTCGCCGTTCTTCGCCGTCTATATGCTCGATAATCTCGGGATGGGTTATGCCGACTATGCCCTGTTCTCGGCGATAGCGGCCTTTGCTGGCCTTGTCTCTCAGAAGCGCTGGGGCGGCCTAATCGACAAGTTCGGGAGCAGGCCGACAATGATTATAGCGATTTTCGGCGCTGCCCTGGTCCCGCTCTTTTTCATATTCCTAACCCCCTCAAATATGATTTGGCTGATACCTGTCCAGATATTGTCGGGTATCGCGTGGGCCGGCGTAGGTCTGACCAACTTCAGCATGTTCTTGGACACCACCGAGGGCGACCATAGGCTGATGGAGGCTGCGGACTACAACATCATAACCATAATTCCGATGATTTTCGCGCCGGTTATTGGCGGGTATATCGCTGAGAACTACGTTATAGTTCTATCGGGCATACCATTGATCTTCCTGATTTCCACTCTGCTTAGGCTGGGCTCCTTGCCATTGCTTGCGAGGATTAAGGAGCCTCATGTCAAAAAAGAGTATGAGACTGGTTATGTCTTCAGGCATTTCGTCTCGATACATCCGGTCAGAGGACTAATGCAGGAATTCAGGGCAGTAAACAAGGAAATAAAGTATCTTACGAGAAAGCTATAGGATTTCCACTCTTATGCCGGGGTTTTTAGCATTCAACTTTTCCTTGAACTCGTTTGGATCGGCCTCTATTCCGCCAAACGTATTGTAGTGCATCGGTATCGCTATCTTAGGCTCTATGGCTAGGGCAGCCTGGACCGCTTGCTCTATATCCATGGTAAACTTCCCGCCGATTGGGAGCATGGCCACATCCGGCTTCAGGCCCTTCATCTCGGGTATGAAATCCGTGTCTCCAGCGATGTAGAAAGTGGTCCCGCTGACTTTGAAGACGAATCCCACCCAGCCGCTGGTCTTGGGATGGAACTGCTTGCCGGTATTGTAGGCAGGAACCGCTTTGATTGATATATCCCCTATTGTGATATTCTGGCCAGGCCTTATCGTCCTGATGTCGCCAGAGAGCTTTCGTGCGCAATCCGGCGTGGTGACTATGACCGTGCCCGATTTCTGTATCTGTTTGACCTTTTCAGGCACGCAGTGGTCGTAGTGGTCATGGGTTATCAGAATCAGATCGGCTTTCTTCGGGTCGCTCGGCAGTACAAATGGGTCTGTATAGATGACCTTCTCTCCCTCAATCAGGAAAGTGTCATGTCCGCACCACGTCACATTTACATTACCAATCTTCATAAAACCGCCCATATCAATATAAATTGAGGCACCTGCAAGATAGTGCTATTTATATTATATTTAATCTCAACTATAAGCTATTACTATTGAAAGTCCTGTAGTCTAGTGGCCAAGGATAACGGGCTCTGAACCCGTGGACGGCAGTTCGAATCTGCCCAGGACTATGAGAGTATGACGCCGATGAAGATTACCCGCAAGAGAAAGGAACGCCTGGATAAAGAGAGAGCTAACTTTGTTGCCACCGTAGAACGGCTGGAAAGAGAGAAGAAAGCCGACTATTTACTCAAAATAAGAGAAGGACGGCGGAAGAAAGGTGCGATTGAAAGGGAAACTAATGCGTATTCCTATGGCTTTAGGGCGATGGCCGAGCCAGAGCTGCTCGAAAAGAGACACATGTATGAGGGAATGAAAAAGATAGCCGAAGGGAACAGCAATGAGTTATTGGTTCACCACTGCGAAGACATGCTCATGGAGATAAACAAGTGGCTCAAGAAGAAGGGATGATATGAAAGTAAAACCGAGAAAAAAGCTGAAGAAAGGGCAGGTCACGCTCCAGAGTTTCGAGATGGCAAAAGAAATAGGGGGGATGAGGAAGAATTGGGCAGAAAAGGCAGTTAGAGATTTGCCGGGACAGATAGCACTCAAAAAAACGCAACTAGAGCGAAGCAACCTGCCTTTATATGAGTTAGAACATTATGAGGGCAGACTCGTGGGCCAGTTGAAAGAATTGCGAAGGACTGGAAGAAGTGATTTAATCATCAAAATGATTGGAGAACTCGGCGTTGTTAGGACGTTCATCAAAAGAAAGAAGGACGAAGACAGAAAAAAAAGGAAGAGGCAGGGTCTGTAGTCCAGTGGTTAAGACGTTGCCTTCACAAGGCAAAGATCGCAGGTTCAATTCCTGCCAGACCCATATGCTCCCATAGTCTAGAGGCCAAGGATGCGGGGTTCTCAACCCCGTGACGTGGGTTCAAATCCCGCTGGGAGCACTAAAATTAATTAACCCGCAATGGCTAATAGTGGTGGGCACAATGCCGGATGAGCTAGATATAAAAATAATCAAGGAACTTCGAAAGGACTCAAGGCTTTCTTATCGTGAAATCGCTCGGCGACTGGACATAGCGGTAGGCACGGCCCAATCGAGGATACGGGAGCTGGAGAAGAACAAAATCATACAAAGATACCACGTGGAGATAGACTATTCAAAGCTGGGTTATGGGCTGGCTGCAGTTATAGCATTGAACGTCGACCTCAAGAAGAAAGCCGCGCTGGAAAAGCGCCTATTGAGGAACAGGAATGTCTTCGGTCTCTACGAAGTAACGGGGAATTTCGACCTGTTCGTGGCGGTCAGGTTCAAGAACGCGAAAGAGCTGAACGAATTCATCCAGAAAAACGTGAAAGACACTGCTGTGAAAAAGAGCACCACATTCATAGTGCTCAAGACAGATAAAGAGGCACATACGATACTTGATTGATATGACTGACGAGATATTATTTTCAGCGCAGGTAGGTAGCTGGGTCTGCATAAAGAAAGGGAAACTAGAAGCTGGTTCTAAGAAAGTCGAAGTTTCCCGGGTTCTAGCGAGCGTCCACGAATCGATGGACAGGAAGATATGGGAGTTCCTGAAAGAGGATTTCCCGTTAGACGAGCTGGACAAGATAGCCTACGAGATAACGGGCGCCGTCTATAACGAAAAAAAGAAGGACTGGCTGGTCGAGGGAAGAGTCTCTGAGCAAAAATTGTCTGAGGCCCTGGCGAAGCTGAACAACCCGACCGTGGGTAGAAGGATAAACGAGCTACTCAAGCCGACAACCAAGAACGGATCGGAGATAGCCAAATCCTATCTATCTAGAAAGGTGATCGATTTGCTCGGGATTAGGATAGAGTTAGACCCCTCAATAGTAGAGAAATATATAAAAGAGAAGAGCCAAATCTAATTCTGTAGGGGATATAGGGTAGTCTGGTCCATCCTTCTAGCTTTGGGAGCTAGAGACCTGAGTTCAAATCTCAGTATCCCCACTCTTTATCTTCCTGATCATGTCCAAGGTATCGCGTGGTTCGTATCTTAATCTCTTGACAGACCACTTTGTGTCCAAGACTCTCTCTTTAAAAAGGCTCCTGATGAAAGAGGGAGTCGTTATTGGCCTAGTCCTTGTCAGCCTGGCGAACCACTCGAGAGGATAGGCTGTTGCTATTCCCAGCCATATGACCTGCGGAGGTACCCAGAGCATCGGTCTTGGCCTGGCAATCTCCTTGAATAGCTCGGTCAACAGGATAGGCTTTTGGTCGGCTATTGGATATATATCCGATTTTCCATACTTCATCGCGCCTATGAGCGCCTGGACGAGAGCTCCTCTATATACGGGGTGTATCTTCTGCCTCTTCCATGGAAACGGAAGATAGCTGGCCTTCTTCAGTTTCATAATCAAATCCTTATCGTATATCAGAGAGGCCCGGATTATTGGCGCGTCTACCTTACCCCAGTAGCTCTTGACTATATCCTCGGCCTCTGCCTTGGCTATCGAGTAGTTGGTCTTGTTTTTGTTCAGGACGGCGTTGGAGCTCATGTAAATGACTTTCGCTCCAATCTTTTCTGCCGCTTTCATTACGTTTAAGGTGCCCCTGACCGTCGTTTTGTGATGCTCTTCGTACGGGGCGAACTGGTCCAGCTCGGCTGCCAGGTGAAAAATCACATCTGCCTCTTTTGCTGCGTTGTAGACGGCGTTATAGTCGGAGATATCGCCGGTTATTGTGCCTGGCGTTGGCTTTCTGCTGAAGACTTTTACGTCATTCTCTTTCTCCAGCTCTTTTACCAACGCACTGCCAACAAAGCCCGTGCCTCCAGTGACTAGAATCATATATAAATTAGGGAGGTAGTTTAATAAAAACCAGAGAGCGTAATATAGTCAAGCAGGGGTGGCTGAGACAGGAAAAAGCGCCAGACTTAAGGGATTTCTGTCTGAGACATCTGGTGGGTTAGTCCCTACGAGGGTTCAAATCCCTTCCCCTGCACTTTATTTGGACTATCTTTTCGGGAAGAACAATACGAAAAAGCTACGCATCGAGTTCAGGTACGTTGATAGGGATACGTGCAGCAGATGCAGGACCACTGATAAGAACGTCGAAAGGACAGCACAGGGGTTGCGAAAAGCACTAAAAGATACGGACATTGCGGTTGATTTCAAGACCACGAAACTCCCACTAAGCAAACTCGCGCAGTCGAATTCGATTTTAATAAACGGTGAAGATATTGAGAAGATAGTTAACGGGAAGAAAAAAGTCCGCTCGAGCGCCTGCCGGGGGTGTGGCAAAATATTAAAGAGTGCTTGCAACTGCCGAGCATATATATATCGCGGGAGAAAGTATCCATACGTCCCAAGGGCGATGATTCGCGAGGCGATACGAAACTCACTCAAGTGATATTATGAAGAACAGAACTGTAGGCATGCTCATAGTCGGGATAGCATTAGTGATAGCGGCCATAATCTACATGTTCAACCAGGCCATGACAACGATAGTGGCTACAGAGTGCACCCACGGCCTTTCCTGTCCGATGTGGGGAACGATAGATTTCCAGACCAACGTCGCGATAGGGCTCATGACTATAGTGATTGGGATAGGACTCTACCTGGTCTTCTTCTCCAAGGACGAGATGGTCATAAAGCGGATAACTGAGAGGGTTGACATGAAGAGGCCCACGAAAGAGACCTATGGGAAAGTGCTGAAGACACTGCAGGGAGACGAGAGACTGGTTCTGGAGAAAATCATAGAGGCCGATGGGTCAATCTTCCAGTCTGACCTAGTAGATAAGAGCGGGTTAGGCAAGGTCAAGGTCAGTCGCGTTCTGGACAAGCTAGAGGGGCAGGGGCTCGTGGAAAGAAAGCAACGCGGCATGACAAACGTAATTCTTCTGAAAAGACGTTGAAACAACCCTTTATAAAGCTTTTCAAACTGATTCTGAGCAAGGTGATACTAATGGCTAAACAAACGAATGGAATAGCCCAAGGAATATTCTACGCGCTGGTGCCTCACACCATGTGCATAGCCTTCCTTATAGGCTCTATCTTCGGGGTGACGCTGCTCATGCAGTTCTTCAAGCCCCTATTGATGAACAGATATTTCTTTTATATACTGATAGCGATATCGTTCGCTTTCGCGACGCTATCCGCTCTATTATACCTCCGTAAAAACGGCCTGTTATCCGGGCTGGGCGCCAAGAAGAAGTGGAAGTACCTAACCGGGATGTACGGATCAACCATCGGGATAAACCTGCTGCTATTCCTGCTGATATTCCCGATGCTGGCGAATGCCTCACCCTCTAATATAACCGGCGGGGCGCTCAGCGAACAGGCCCCCTACGTATCCACCCTAAAATTGCAGGTGGACATACCATGCTCTGGCCATGCCCCGCTGATAACGAGCGAGCTGAAGACCATATCCGGAGTTCTCGGGGTCCAGTTCAGCTTCCCGAATAACTTTGAAGTCACCTACGACAACACCAAGACGTCCCAGCAGCAGATACTGGCTTTGGGCGTCTTCGGGGAATATCCGGCAAAAGTTTTAAGTTAGAAAGCGTTTATATAAGGGAGGCTATCATGGCTAAGGTAATCATTCCTATCTCGGGCATGCACTGCGCCGCTTGCACGAGTAAGATAGAAAAGACTCTCAAGAAGGTTGACGGCGTGTCGAGTGCCGCCGTGAACCTAGCGACCGATAAGGCGACCATATCTTTTGATGAGCTAAAAACCAACGAAGAAGAACTTGGAAATGCGATTGAGCAGCTCGGTTACAAGGTCATCGTGGAAGAGGAGCACGCGTATGATGAGGCTATAGATGAAGTGAGGTTCAGAGAAATCGACAACCTCAAAAAGAAGCTAATTCTCTCGATAGCCCTCTCTATTCCCATATTCATCCTCTCGTTCCCAGAGATTTTTCGCATTGAGTTCATCGGTCAGAACTTCGTGCTGCTTTTCTTGGCGAGTATAGTCCAGTTCTTCGTAGGTTATCGGTTCTATCGCGGGGCCTATCTGTCGCTCAAAGCCAGAACAGCGGATATGGACACACTTATAGCCGTTGGAACTTCCGCCGCCTATTTCTACAGCGCCGTGGTGACTCTTAAGATAGGCATTGGCCAATACGTCTACTTCGATACCTCGGCGCTGATAATCACGTTCGTAATGATCGGCAAGTATCTGGAGGCGATCACCAAGGCCAGGGCTTCCGAGGCCATAAAGAAGCTCATGGGACTGCAGCCAAAGACGGCGATAGTCATTAGGAAAGGCAAGGAAGTCGAAATCCCTGTCGAAAAGATCGTTGTTGATGACGTCATTCTTGTGAAACCGGGCCAGAAGATACCTGTCGACGGCATCGTGATGGACGGATTCTCCTCAGTCGATGAGTCAATGATAACCGGTGAAAGCATGCCCATCGAGAAGAAGAATGGGGACATGGTCATAGGAGGCACTATCAACAAGCACGGCTCGTTCAAGTTCAAAGCGACCAAGGTCGGGAAAGACACGATGCTAAGCCAGATAATCAACCTAGTCGAAGAGGCCCAGGGGAGCAAGATGAAGATACAGCGGCTGGCCGACAAGGTGAGCAGCGTCTTCGTCCCGTCGGTCATGATAGTGGCGGCGACCTCCTTCATCGTCTGGTACATCCTCGCCGGCAATTTCGTCTTTTCGCTGAACATTTTCATATCCGTCCTGATTATCGCCTGCCCTTGCGCTCTTGGGCTGGCTACTCCCATCGCCATAATGGTGGCGAGCGGCAAGAGCGCCGAGAACGGGATACTGATCAAAGACACGGAGGCCCTCGAGAAGCTGCAGGAGGTCACAACGATCGTTTTTGACAAGACCGGCACTCTCACGAAAGGTAAGCCGAGCGTTACGGATATCGTCGGAGAAGATGATACAGAAGTCCTGAGGTACGCGGCGAGCGCTGAGAAGAACTCCGAACATCCTCTCGCCGAAGCCATATTGAACAGGGCCAGGGAGAAGAAAGTTAAGCTGTATGACGCTGACAGGTTCGAGATCATCCCGGGCAAGGGGGTGAAAGCCCTGTGCGCCAGGAAGGAAGTGCTCCTAGGCAACAGGGCATTCATGGACGAGCGCAGGATAAACATAATGGGCCTTGAGAAGAATATACGCAGGCTAGAGGTCGATGGGAAGACTGTCGTGATAGTCGCAGTGGCTGGAAAGGCTATAGGCGCTATCGCTGTGGCCGACACTGTGAAAGAGCATTCGAGAGAGGCGGTTGAAAGGCTGCATGAGATGGGGAAGGAAGTGATCATGATAACAGGAGATAACAAGATGACTGCTGACGCGATGGCCAAGCAGGTGGGAATAGACTATGTGCTTGCCGATGTGATGCCCCAGAACAAAGCGAGTGAGATAAAAACGCTGCAAGGCGGGGGCAGAGTGGTCGCGATGGTGGGCGACGGGATAAACGACAGCCCAGCTCTGGCGCAGGCGGATGTCGGCATAGCGATAGGAGCAGGCACAGACATTGCGATAGAAACCGGCCAGATAATCCTTGTCAAGAACGATCTCAGGGACGTAGTCACCGCGATAGACCTCAGCAGGTACACGATAAGGAAGATAAGCCAAAACCTGTTCTGGGCGTTCTTCTACAACTCTATCGGCATAACCATAGCCGCAGGCGTCCTCTATCCAGCAATAGGCTTTTTGCTAAATCCTATCGTGGCCGGAGCAGCGATGGCTTTCAGCTCCGTGTCTGTCGTCTCCAACTCCCTGTTGATGAAAAGATACAGACCTTCTATCTAGCCCCATTCGAGCCTGGCCGAGACTTTATTCCAGTTTATGTTCTTGAAGAAAGCCTCGAAATATTTTTCCTTGTCCGGACCATAGTCGAGATAATAGGCGTGCTCCCAGACATCCAACGCCAGCAGCACTCTCGCGCCCCAGATAGCCCCTATATCATGATAATCTACGGAGTAATTGTGAAGCTTGCCGTTTAAGTAGCCTAAAAGGGCCCAGCCCCGAGCTGTCCTGGCCATTCCCAGAAATTCGGCTTTCCAATTCTCGAACGAGCCAAAATCCTGCTTTATCTTGTCTTCAATCTGGCCGGCCATAGTGCCGTCGCCGCCGAGATTGTCGAAGTAAATCTCATGTAGTATCATCCCGCTGGTGTTGAAGCTCTCGTTAAGCTTTAGCCCCCTAATCGCGGAGAAGTCGCCTTTGGCATTCATATCCGTCAATTGCTGCCCTATCTTGTTGAGGTTGTTGACATAGGCAGCGTAGTGCGTGTCGTGATGGTATCTAATCTGCTGCTCGGATATGCCCTTGAGCGCGTTATAGGCGTAAGGCAACGGTTTGACTGCATAGGGCATAAACTCACCAAGTAATTTTTATATCCACAAGTTAAAAGATATTACTATGTTCTTTGTTCTTGAGGGGATAGACGGAAGCGGGAAGGAAACTCAGGTCAAAATGCTCGCGGAAACGCTGAAGAAAGCGGGCAAAAAGGTAGAAGTGATAGAGTTCCCCGACTACAACAGCGGACCAGGCAAGAAGATAGGGCAGTATCTGGACAACAAGCTGCAGCTGATGCATAAGGACGTTGCCAAGCTCTATGCGGACGATAGGAGGCTGCATCAGGAGAGGATAAAGAAATGGCTGGACGAAGGGACCATAGTCGTGTCGGACAGGTATGCTTACTCTAACATTGCCTATCAACTGGTTAACGGTGTCGACCAGGATTATCTCCTCTCCCTCGACAAAGGCATACTGTTCCCGGACCTGGTCTTCTTCATAGACACGACGATAGCCGAGGTTATCCGCAGGATGAACAACAGCAGGAAGAAGGACAAGTACGAGTCGAGCAAAAACTACCTGGCCAGGGTGTCAGAGACCTATCGTGCGATGTGCGACGGCTCTCTCGAGGTGTTCGGAAGAGCGAAATGGATAAGAATAGACGGGAACAAAAGTATAGAAGAGGTGCACAAGGAAATCTGGAAATATGTCGAAGCATGCCTCAGTGGCTAAGTGGTATAGCGCGTGCTTGGTAAGCACGAGGCCGCGAGTTCGATTCTCGCCTGAGGCTTTAATAAAGTCTTAATCTGCGCTTGACCTGTTTTGCTATCCTCTTGTCTTTCTCATCCACTTCTTCATGGCGCTCGGTCTCTGCGCTTATGTGCGGATCCAGAATCTCCCTCATCTCATGCGTTACGATTCTCAGCAGTTCTGGCGATACCTTCTTTTTTTCAAGCGCGTTGACGACCTCCTTAAGGTGCTCCGCCGAATAGGCTGTGCAGTACTTATAGGAACCGGCGTTTAACCCTTCGACCGTATCTTTCATGACCTCGAGCTTGGAAATCGGTTTTTTGTACAGGTTTCTCTCTTCTTTTTTCTTTTGCCGGACTATCTCCTGGATTGTCTTGAATCTACTGTATCTCGCCCTTTCCTTTGCCTCTTCCCTGCGGATGGAGGCTTGCAGGTCTTTGGAACTGAATCTCGGGACCCTTACAGAAACAGGCATTTTCCCATGCTCGGCTCTGGACACCGCTCGGGCGAACACAGCCTCTGTTGGCTTTTTGATGCCGATAAAGGTCAGGAATGGGGTGAATCCAGCATCCCCGTCTATCGCCCTGCTGCTCATCCTCTCCATGTCTCTTATGAAACCGAGCGCTTGACGGGTTGCTCCCTCAACAGAAATATTATGTCTTTTCGCATAGTCTTTGAGAATCTCCTTGGCCGGTTTTCCCATGACTTTCAGATTAGCTTTGACCATGCTGTTGCTGACCCGATAGGCGCGCATCCAATCACTTCTTGGTTATAGTCACTTTTCCGTCCTCTATCTCGATTAGGTCGCCCGTGTTTATCTGCGTAATGTCTATCTTATCGACGCACGGGATATCAGATATAATCGCGCCAACCGCCACTATGGGCTCGCACTCTTTGTTTATCATAGCCAGCGGAGCCACGTTGTTCTTCTTCAGCCTGTATAGAGCATAAGAGCCGACAGTAGAGCCCTTGCCCTGCGGGAAGACTAGCACCTTTCCTGCGAAGCTCTTTCCCTCCAGCTCATGTCCTTTCTCTGTCAATATTCCCTTATCCGGGTCTGTCCCACCAAAGAAAGAGATGGGCTGAGTAGTGACCAAAGCCTCGCCAGAGACCTTGCCTTTCTTGATTATCCTTCCAGTTAGCTCCATAATCCAGTCACCGCCGCCTCAATGCATTTGGCCGTATCTCCCAGTTTTGTCTTCATCTGATTGGTCCCTCTTGCATAGAAGCATCCTTTAGCAGAGTTGGTCGCCACCGCCTTGAACCTCCCCTTAAGCGGAGCAACAGCAAGACAGGTATCGCAGGCGAATTTGGCTCCCGCTTCCTCTATGGTCTTGGTGTATCCTCGCAGATCGGCCAACTGTTTCGTAGAACGGGCAGTTGTTATCCAGAACTCCGCCTTTACTTTCTTCCCTTTCAATAATCTGGCTACTTCCGCTATTTCGGCTATCGAAGCGTGGGGGCATCCTATCGAGACAAAGTCAATTTCCTCTCCCTCGTCATTTATCGCTTTGTACGCTTCCTTCAAATCATCTTCAGTGATGGTTATCTTGGTCGCAGGCTTTTTCGCTTTTTCCGGTGTGATGTTTTTTATGTAGAATATTGGTTTAGCACCATAAGTGACAACAGAGGCAGAAAAAGACTTGAGTTCGTCTATAGTGGCTCTCTTGATGCCGGTAATATAGGGTATCTTGTTCTCCGCTTTCTTGCCGATAGAGTAGCCAAGCGCACCCCAATCACTAACCGACTTGAGCTTGGCTTTGACGTCGATATTCACGTCAGGCACTCGGTTCTCGTCAAGATGTAGCCCATAGGCAGGAGTCTTTCCGACGATAGCTGCCGCAAGAGCTGATGGTCCTCCTTCCCTATTGGTCCTAGCGCCTATAACCGAATTGACGAAAGTAACGGCAGACGACTCGCTCCATGCGACATGCTCTCTGAAACGAGGCAGATTCCCTATCAGATAAGGAGTACATGTGCAGGAGGTTATTATTCCGAGCTTGCTGAACGCGTCTATGACCACTTTCTGTTTCTCGGCGAAGTCTTCAGATATGCCCAGCTGTCTCCAGTTCTCCATGTCCATACCTGCTGGATTGAGCGTTGTCAATACCCTAACATGTCCATCTTCCGCGAACTCGTTCAGGAACTCTATACCCGCATCGCCTAGATTATGATAAGAAACGCCAGCCACTTGGACGGAAGAAATCTCTATTAGTTTTTCAGCTCCATATATCTCCCCGAGAGCAACCAAAATCTCCATAGCTTTCTGAGTGGCTTTCCCCATCTGTCCGTTCATCATCTTCTCTTCTTCTCTAGTCAGATGCATAAAATCACAAGTAATCTCTTATGTTAATTTTCTTGTACTCTCCCCTGAAAAACTTCTTATCTTTCTTCTCCAGAGGTATCGTAGCATCAGCGCCGGCCTTGCATGTGGTGGCCTTCTTCCCTTCGCTCAAATCGCCTGATGGATCCAGCGAAGAGCCCGGCTGGTTTGGTTTGACTATCGAATCTTTGTCCGCCTGATATCTGGTCGACATGGCCCATTCGACATCGTTCAAATCGTATATGTTTATGTCCTCATCGACTACTACGCAGTGCTTCAGCGAATGGTGACCCTGGAATGCAGCCTCGATAGCCTTTTTTCCGTCGTCTGGGTTCTCCTTCTTGATTTGGACGACAGCATGCAGCCAGGAGCAGCCGCCTGGAGTTATCAGGACGTTCTTGCACTTACAGACTTTGTTAACTTCGTTATAGATGGTAGGCTCTTTCGGCATGCCCATTAATAGACGATGTTCCCATCTACCGGGCAAGAGGGTCTGGAATATCGGGTTCTTTCGGTGAGTTATGCACTTTATCTCTATGACCGGCTGCTCTCTGACCTTGTCCTGTGTGCCGGTTATGTCCAGGAAAGGGCCTTCTGCATGCCTTTCTTTTGTTATCCTGCCCTCCAATACTATCTCACAATCACGAGGCACTTCCACGTCTATGGTCTTGCACTTGACCAGCTCCGTCTTATCGAGAGCGTTGGCCATCCCGAACTCGTCCTGTCCTGGTGCGAGAGAAGTGGAGGCAGCCAGTAGCACGGCGTTAGTATTGCCAATGCAGAACGCTATATCCAGCTCTCCCAATTTCTTGAGCGCCGTATCCGTGCCTCTATTTTCGACTATCCTTGCAACGAAATGGTTCTTATCCAATAGCATGAGCCTGTGGAAGCAGACGTTCCTTCCTAAATCCTGGTCCTTTATGACAGCGATTGCGGATGGGATGTACTTTCCTCCGTCGCCCTGAACATAGGTGAACAAAGGCAGCTTGGTCAGGTCCACTTTGTCTTCAACGACCTGCTGGCACTCTCCTTCAATTATCGTCTCTGGCTCTACTCTATTTTCGATGGCTTTGGCAAGACTGAACAGTAACTCCTCTTTTTTGACACCTAGAGACTCGGCGATTACCTCTCTTGATGAACAGAATCCGCCAGCTGCAGGCATATTACTGTCTTTAATCTTATCGAAATAGACCACCTTTCCGTCCAGCTCATTCAGTATCGCGGGCGCCTCATAATCCGGCGAGACCTCTTTCTTGATATGGACCACTTTCCCTTCTCTCTCCAGCTTCTCAAGGAAACTTCTGAAACTCATCCTCTCCATCTCCTATATAGATTATGTTCTATTCCCAGCAAATCGAATATCTTTCCAACAAAAAAGTCAGTAACATCCTCTATCTTCTTTGGCTTGAAATAATACGCGACATTTAGTGGCATGACTATAGCGCCGGCGAGAGTCACTAGCTCCATGTTCTTGATATGAATTAAGCTATAAGGCGTCTCTCTAACGCAAAGAATCAGCTTTCTCCGCATCTTCAGGCAGTTGTCGGCTAGCCTGGCGATTAGATTGTCGGTATAGCCATGCGCGATACCTCCTAATGTCTTAACAGAACAAGGACAGATGACGAAAGCGTCTATCCTGTTCGAGCTGGAGGATAGATCAGCGGCCATGTTCTTCTCGTCATAATCCGATTTTATGCTGACTCCCTCTTCTTTCATGACCAGCTTCGCGGAATCGGAGACTATCACCTTTGTCTCTATCTTCTTTTTCTTGAGCTCTTCTATCAGTCTTTTGGCGACAGTTACTCCTGACGCTCCGGTCACTCCCACGACTATCTTCATTCCACTCTGACTCCTTCCGCCCCTATCTTGGTTATCTCTGACTTGTAGCCGGCCCTCTCAAAAGCAGTTGCGACCTTTCTTGCATCTTGCTCTCCAACCAGCGCTATCATGAGCCCGCCTCTCCCTGTGCCGGTCAGTTTAGCCCCAAGCGCCCCGTTCTTTAACGCTATGTCGACCAGCTCTTCAAGTTCTTTGCATGAGACTCCTATCTCCCTCAACAGGCCATGGTTCTTGTTCATCAGCTTTCCTATCTCGTTCAGGTCCTTTCTCTCGATGGCCAGTCTCGCATCGTCGACCAGGCCGGTATAAACATCAAATATAGTCTTGAACTTTTCTGGATTCTTCTCCTTCTCGCCTTTGACTTCCTCAACGACCTTGCTGGTGTTGCTAGTAATGCCAGTATTGCCTATGACCATCGCCAGCGACAGCTTCAGGTCGAGAGGAAATATGGTGTTCTTCGCCGGGTCTTTCTTGAACCAGATAAAGCCGCCGAAAGTTGAGCAGGAATTGTCTATGCCGCTTGGAGTGCCGTGATAGCCCTTCTCCCCTTCATAGGCTATATTGTTTAGCTTTTCCTTGCCAAAACCAAGCCCGAAATAATCGTTAAGAGCCGCGGCTATCGCAGAACAGCTGGCTGCGGAAGCCCCAACTCCGCTCGCTGCTACAAGGTTTCCGCCCAGGGTTATCTTGACTGGCGTCTTTTTCGGGTTTATCCTCATTGCTTTGAAAATCCTCTGAACTGAGTCTAGCTGCTGGCCGTATTTTTCTATTTTATAGCCGGGCGTCTCTGGTCTGTTGTCCTCCAAAAAATACTTGTCCGCTTTCTCGACTATGGCAGTGGTCCTGGCTTCTATCGCGGTGGCTATCGCCGGCAGACCATACACTACGAAATGCTCTCCGAACAGAATCAGCTTTCCAGGCGCAGAGGCTTTCGACATGACTATATTGTCAGAGCCCATATTTTTAAAACAAGATGATTAGGATACGACACGTCACGTAAAATACTGTTACCATTACGGGTTAATTTCAGCTAATCGAAAGCAATCTTTAATAATGCGTTTTGCTTAAGTGATGGAAGGTGGTAACAAATGGAGAAAGAATACTTGAGGAAATGGGGATTTAAGGCGGGAATGTTCGTTCTCATAGGGATGCTGTTCTATGCTTTAACGCCGAACGGAGGCACAGTGCTGTACTGGCTTCTTGTAGCATCGGCGGTTATGTGGCTCATATACGAGCGCAATAAAAACAAGAGATTCGATTTGGTCAAGGCTTTCGGGTTGGGAGTCTTCCTGATGTTCTTCGACTGGTTCGTAGAGACTTACGGCCTATTTTTGGGTCAGTGGCAGACAGCCGGCTCTCTCTTTGCCGTCGGGCCTGTGGTGCCTATCGAGATAATGCTGCTCTGCCTTATCGGAGGGACAGCGTGGGCGATGCACTTCCCAAAGAGACTATCGTGGACATATATCGCGGGGGATACGCTGATTTTCGCGTTCTTTGGGACATTGGGTGAATATCTAATGCAACTCAATGGCCTAATGGTCTATATGAACGGCTGGACATCTGTGCATGCGTTTATAGGGTATGCGATAACTTGGGTAATAATGAGCCTGGCTTGGTATAGAGTCCTGAAGAAATAGCTCATTCCTTCAACGGGGTGAGCGCATCTTTTTCTTTTCTTTTCCCATACTTCCCGAAAGAGTCGTAGAGAATATTTGTCGGAGTATCTAGTCTGAAGAAGATCAGTTGTCCTATAATCATGCCCGGTTTAAGGACTATAGAGAAGGGACCGTTGTTGCTTATCTCGAGCACAATCTTACGCATCTCAGGAACGCCATGCCCAGCCTGGATTACTGGAGCTGTCTGGGTCGCAGATAGGCCTATGCGAGCGAGTGTGCTTGTTCCGTGCACAAGAGCAGACACCTTATTCGAGAGAGAAAACGACTCCAACGTACGGGCTAGAACAAACTGCTTCGGCTTCAGCACAAACTCCTCTTTTGGCTTCAGCTTCTTTGTCTGGTAAAGCTTTTCTAACCCATCAGCCTTGGTCGGGTCTATCTTCCCTTTTTTGGCTATCGCTAGCTCGTTGTCCAGCTTTACTTTCAGGGAATTCGGGAGCAGTAACTTGGCGTCAAAGGGCTCTATCCTGATGTCTCCCATGCTCATCGCGTTGAGAACATCGACCCTGGAGAACATAAACTAATATAAGTAAAGGAGCTATAAATAACTGACCTGAATGGATGTAGTCTATCTTCTTGGAACCATCGCGTTGTATGGCCTATTGTTTACACTAATCTGTACATTCATCGCCGGCATACTGCTCTTTATCTTCTTCAAGTGGAACAGGACCTTCTTTCCAAACATAACTCTGATGCTGATAACCGCCTTCTCAAGCCCGCTTAAAGTATTTACCAAGTTGCTCAGGGTAGACCAGAGAGTAATCGACAGCCTATTGATCAAGCTCATGAACAAAGTCTTCTATATCAAGTTCGCCAAGACTGCCTATGACGAGAGAGCGTTGTTCCTGCCCCAGTGCCTGAGAAACCAAGAATGTCCTGCGAAGCTTGGGGCCAACGGCATAGAGTGCGTCTCTTGTGCCCGCGAGTGTTCTGTCAAGGAGGCCAAGATAGAGGCGGAAAAATTGGGCTATCGCGTGTTCATAGTGCCTGGTGGTGGGTTTGTCAAGAGACTGGTTTTGAGACATAAACCAAAGGGAATAGTCGGAGTTGCCTGTCTCCCCGAAGTGATGCTGGGCATGGATCTGCTCGGGAAGACAAGACTGCCGGGCCAGGGCGTTGTTCTGTTACGAAGCGGATGCCTTAACACCAAGGTGGATTTAGCCGAGTTGAAGACGGTTTTGACCACTAAGGGGTAACGGCTGTCGTCCACGCGGTATTCGCTATCGCGCTCTGGTTCTTCGGTTATGTTGTGTAAAAAAAATAGCCGTGCCGAGGGAGGGCTTTGAACCCACGGCCTCTAGATTATGAGTCTAGCGCTCCACCAGGCTGAGCTACCTCGGCTTGAACTATTTTTGCTGCTCATACTTTAAATTGATTGAGGTAGGAATATAACTATGGAGCTAAGAGAATATTCTCCAAAAAAGGATTTTAGTGCACTGGTAAACCTGGTTAGAGAGTTTTGTATTGAACAAAGAAAAATTTCTGGCAAACCGCAGGGTTATCCTCGAAAAAAAGCAATTGAGTCAGTTAAAAATGACTTTCCGCCCAGTGCTACAAACATAACAATAATCGCAGAGGAGAAAGGTAAGAGAATAGGGTACTTGAGATTAAAAAAGTTAGAGGGTAGCTGGTTTATGAGAGAGTTATCTGTTATAAAAGAGTATAGAGGGAAAGGAGTAGGTACGCGCCTTTTTAAAAAAGCAATAAGCCTTCTTAGACAAAAACGGGTTCCTGCGTTGTATCTTGGGGTTCTATCGTCAAATTCAAATGCTCTTTTTTTCTACAAGGAGTTGGGCATGAACCGAATAAATAGCATAGAACTCGAATTAAGACTGGATAGAAAAAAATTAAAAAAGCATGGAAAAATAAAGATTGACAAAATCTCATTTGAATATTGAGTGAAAAAGATGGATTTGCAGAGAAAGCTAAGGAAAAGAGTAACTAGGGGCCAGGGACAGACTCTCCAGAGATACTTCAAGGAGAGGATGCCAGCAAAGATTAAAAAAGAACTTTGATTAGAAGTCTATCGTGCCTCAGTAGCACAGCGGTAGTGCGATCGCCTTGTAAGCGATAGGTCGGGAGTTCAAATCTCCTCTGAGGCTTTATGGGAATAGAGGTTGAGGTAAGAGCGTTCCTTACCGACAAGCAGTACAAGGATTTAACTGAATTCTTTAATGAAAATGCCGAATTCTTAGGAGAAGATGAGCAGGAAACACATTATCTATCGGGCGGCAAAGACCTTAGGATTCAAAAGAACAACAGATACTCAAAAATCTGGATGAAGAGCGGAAAGATACATGATAATCACAGGGAAGAGTTAGAAATTCGCACGGATAAAAATAACTTTAGCCTTTTGGAAAAGCTGTTTTCTGAAATGGGGCACAACGCCGAGATAAAGTGGTTTAGGAAAAGAAAGGAGTACAAGTGGGGAGATGTCACTGTCTGTCTGGATGATACAAGAGGCTATGGAAAAATAATGGAGCTAGAGAAGATAGTCGACAGTAACGAAAAGGAAAAGACATATGACTACCTTAAAACAAAATTAGGTGAACTAAAAATACCGCTTACTCCAAAAGAAAAGTTTGATTCAGTATATTCCAATTACAAGGAGAACTGGAAGACATTGATCAACAAAAAATAACCGCTCTCTAGCCTACTTATGGTCAAATGTTCAGTTTTAGGCTAATTTTCTGGTTTTTTGTCCATTTAAGCTCAAAAATATCGGCAAATGACGATAAATTTAAAAATAAAGTCCGCGTAACTACTTATCGGTGATGTCAATGGCTGACGGTGATAAAGGCAAGGATTGCTGCGTGGACAAGAGCATACATAACGGCGAGAAACACGGTGGAACATCTCGAATGGTATACGCTAAGCTGAGTGAGGGTTTCTCTTCGGACAGCGCTGGTCTCTCTTACTCCTCTGACTAAAGTGATAGCATGGAACTATTGTGGAACAAACCAAAGTGCGATAAATGCAAACATAAGGCTAACATTAGATACAGCAAGCAACAACTAGGCAAGGAATGGGCTTGGGACTGCAAAGCAAGACAAATGCCGATTGAGAACAATTCGTACTACAAAAGGATGAATAATTGCTGGTACTTTGAGAAAAAATGACGTTTTCTTTTTAAACCGATGGCGCTATAATAATTACGCTTGTTTTGGAGGGAGCACATGTTAAGGATATACAAGATAGAATCAAAAGCGCTCCAAGCGGTGAAGAAAGTCTTGGACGAGCAAGAGAGAGTTGAAGAGGCGGCTGGAGAGAAGAAGATAATAATAAACGAGTTCGCCAGAGCCGGTTACACTCTCAGAGACGGAAAAACGATGGGTTTCAAGGAAGAGGCTAATTATCTTTACATAAAGGCCGAGGAGGACTTCTTCAAGAAAAACGAGCCAAAAATACTCATAGAGGGCGTGAAGAAGCTAGAAGGACCAGAGTTCGAAAAAGTAAAGCAAGAAATGGAGAAAGAGGCAGAAGACGCAGCTGTAGGAGTCGGTGCTGTCTTCGGTGAATTTTAGGGCTCGTAGGCTAGTCTGGTAGGCTCCTAGCTTCGGGCGACTAAGTCAGAAAAAGCTAGAGACCTGAGTTCAAATCTCAGCGAGCCCATCTATTTTTTCTTCTTTTTTGGTTTTTTCATCATTTCTTTCTGGTACTCGAAATAGGAATAGACAACCAGATAGGCAGAAACAGCTATAACGGGGACTAGCACAAACCATAAAGCGTAATCCTCGAACAGCATGCCAAGGACTGCAATCAAGGCGGATATCTTGAACAGCTTCCCGCCGAGCTTGTGCGTCCTGTTCCAGACGTTTTCGTTCATTATAGTCCAGGGCGTCCTGATCCCTATAAACCAGTTCCTCTTGGCGTTCTCGACCAGGATTCCGACATAATAAAACAATCCGACGAAAGCAGGCACCAAGGCCCAAATCATGTTGAATTTCGTGCCAAAGTTCCAAATGATTGTCAAGCCAAAGAGATAGAGCAGGAAGAGCATTATCAGCATTATGAACCCGTCGAAATAGCCCCGGAACTTGGCGATGTTCTCCTTCAGCGGATCTATCCTCGGGATGGCCAGGAAGAGCAGGAGGAGCAATAGAGAAATTGACGGCATCAGGAAGAGCGCCCAGAGCTTGTCCGTGTAGCCGTCGACATTGCCTTGAATGTTCCAGTGCGACGCTATCTGGTCGGGCATTATCGGATAGAAATAGACGGCTAACGCAAAAGAGACCAGCACTATCCCCAGGCTGAACATCTCGGCCTTTCTCTTTATGCACATTCCAATCAAGTAATTTAAAGCTGCGCGGGTTAATAAAAGTATAATTTATATAAAGGCGCGCTTCAAATATTAACCTTGCAAACCCGCCTTAGCTCAACGGCAGAGCACACGGCTGTAGTCAAGATAGGCGCTATACGCGTCGGTAGGAACCGTGGGGTTGTGAGTTCAAATCTCACAGGCGGGAGTGGGATAGCATGGGCGTAAGAAGTTACGTGCGTGGAAGGAAAATCCAGAAGCTCGAGAAGGAGAGGGATGAGAGGCAGAACGCTTTGATAGTGACCAGCGAGCTCGAGAAGCTGCAGGAGTCGATAAAATTTGCGGACCACCTGAAGGACCTAGATGAGATGGAAAGGCTGGTCATACTGGAAGAAAGGATTAAGAAATTAAAGGCAAAAGGTTTAAAGTGACATTGCAGCGACTGAATGCTATTTGAATAAAAAGCTGCACATTCATATCTACGCATAATGCTCTCGTAGTCTAGTGGCCTAGGATCCAGGCCTGTCGAGTCTGGGACCCGGGTTCAAATCCCGGCGAGGGCGTTCTATTTTGGGTCGAGATAATGAAAAAAAGTAAGAAAATTTTGCTTGAAATAGGTCCTGGCTTCAGTCCTGTTGCATTAAAACATAAAGCAAAACAGAGAGTAATGGTTGACCTTGTAAGATTTCCCAAGAATTACGAAGAGCAAAAGGCAAACCAGAAGACAGGTAGAACCGCGGAGATGGTTTTGGGTGATATCAAGCAATTGCCATTTAGGAATGAAGCATTCTCAAGGGTCGAAGCTAGAATGATGAATGAATTGTATGGACGAAAATATGGGGAAGTAATTAGAAATATAAGAGAAGTCAAGAGAGTGATGAAAAAGGGAGGGGTAATAACTATAAGCGCAGAAAATCCGTACTGCGATAATATAGAAAAATTATTTACAAACGAGGGGTTTGTGCTCATTCGACAACAGAAATTAGAAGGCAAATTTTACGATACTGCTTGGGAAAGAGCAGCTAGCTTTTGGAAAGAAATAGGGTCTGGAAAAAGATTCTGGTTCAAGAAACTCTAAGTTTGGGAGCGTTTTTCCCGCATTTTTTCAGCAAATACACTGCAGCATTCCATGCGCCTCTTTCAGCTGCAAGCTCGTTATGCGAGTAGCCTAGAATGAGCACATCGCCGTCCTTAGAACTAAAATTTTCCTTAAGCTCTTTTGCAACTTCCCTGTCAAAATCATTAATTTTCAAGCCTGGAAACGCAAATCTTCCCTTGTTTACTACGAGCACGGTTGCACCAAATGCGCCTGCTCGAATCGCCTCGTCTCTTTCTTCTAACCCCTTGTTCAGCTTGTGGGCCAGCCCCTTGAGATGAATCCCAAACGCAGGTTGATTAAATGTAATGGGGCTGCCCTTCACTTCCGAAACCCCGATGACCGCGTGCTTGATTTCGCTTAGAACTGCCTGCCCTGCATTAGTAAGGCTACAACCTTGCTGTGTTATCTTGACTATTTTTCGTTTTGAGAAATGGTTTAGAATGCTGCGCGTGCTCCCTTCGCCTATTCCGAGCTTTTGTGAAAGCGCTTTCCGGCTTATTTTCCCCTGCCCCAGAATCCACAGAGCACGGAAAAGGTCAACCTGCATAAATGAGGGGAGCGGTCCCTTGCCCTTCTTTTCTTCCTCAAAAATGCCATGAAAAAATACCATGTCTTACATTAAGCGCCCACTATTAAAAAAATCGACGCTGTTTTGAACGAAATCTTTTTAAACCTTGCTGGATATATTATCCAATGCATTGGATGAACCATCCAATAAGGAGAGAATTGAGATGAACATTAAATTGCTAGAGGGGGTTTTTGTGCTCTTAATCTTATCTTCCATTGCTATTGCAAATCCAAGTTCAGGCACAGCAATGGAGTTCATCAAAAACAAGCAGCTCGCTAACGGTGCGTTTGACTTCTATTCCTCGCCACAGTCGGCTGCAGCGGTTTTAGCGCTTTATTCAATAGGGGATTCTTCAAATCTCACCTCTGGACTGGTGTACTTGAAATACGACCTGGAAAATCTTGAATCGTACTCGTGGGGGGAGGCTGATATACCTGGCTTTGAGCTTTATACTTACTTAAAAGTGGGAAATTCGAGTGAAATCAACCTAACTGACATAACTGAAAGGCTTTTTGACTTAAAGGGACCGAACGGCGGTTTCCGAGGTTATTTCCAGTGCATTGCAAATTGCTCTGATTGGCAAAATTGGGTTGCAGTTGAGGACGCAATAAGCACTTCAGCAGCACTGATGGGCCTTATTTCCGCTAATTCAATGAATGATTCCCAGAAGGACGAAACGATCCAATACTTGCAATCGTTAAGGAACTCTGACGGGAGCTACAACCTCACGAGCGATTTGGAGTTCAGTAGTCTTTGGTCGCTTGCTCCGGACATTTACGCGCAAACCGCATTCGTAGTTTTGGGGTTGGAAATTGCCTGCCAGCCAGAAAGCGATGTGGCTCCATCCCTCGCATTTTTGCAAGACGGCGCCCAAAATAATTTCAACGATACAAACCGCACCTATGCAGCGGCAATCACCAGCATTGTCTTGGCCGCTTATAATTATACAGACAGTTCTATCAAGGCGCTCGATAATTTGCAATTCGCTCAGAGGGAAGACGGTGGATTTAGGGATTCGGGGAGATTTAACGAGAGCTCGAACGTTCTAGACACGGCGTTTGCAATATTGGCAATTGGCAATCACACCTTCCTGACGAATTGTATCTACAACAGCACAGATTCAACGATAACTCCCCCATCGCAAACCTATCAGAGTCCTGGTGGTTCGAGTTATAGCGGGGGCGGATGGATACCACCTACAAATCAAACCAATATAACCACTCCGGCAAACCAGACCAATGCCACAACGCCCGGGCCTTCAGAAACAGTTAAAAATCAAAGCTCAGGAACAGCTCCAGCAACGAACCAATCGCCAGTAATTGAGAACAAATCGGTTGCGACTGGTTCATTTTTCGCGGGTGATATGAATCTGGTGTTCGGCGCGGCCGCGCTCGTTATTTTAATCATTGTTTTTATTGTTTCTAAAAAGTTCTGAAATGATGTGCCTTAACCCACTGAAATTTACCGTTATATTTAATAAAATTTGTGTATTTTTGGTTTTGAAAAATCGCGATACTGAAAAGCATAGAAAGGTTTTTATAGATGAAGACGAAAAACAATATACTCGTCTAGTTTTATTATTTGAAAAGCTAGCTTTGAGTATCCTCCAGACTTGAAGCGGTGATTGTTTGGCATTTGACTTGAAAAAAATCCTGGAACACGAGATGGTTCCAAAACACGAAGTTCTGTCCAAGAAGGAGTCAGAGGAGTTGCTGAAAAAGTACGGAATAACCTCTGATAACTTGCCAAAGATCAATGAAAACGATCCAGTGGTCCAAGTCGTAAAAGCGAAGAAAGGGGACGTTCTCAGGATAATTAGACGAAGCCCGACTGCTGGCGAAGCAGTTTATTTCCGACTTGTTGTGTGAGCATATGTATCATTGGGAAGTAGTAGAGTCCATCTTTAAGGAAAATCCTCTGGTGAAGCAGCACATAGACTCCTTTAACGAGTTTTTGAACAACAAAATCCATCGTGTCATTGAAGAGATAAAACAGATAGACACGAACAGAGAAGGTTGCGTCATAAAGCTTCACAAGATCCGGCTAGAGATGCCCGTGGCTACCGAGGCGGACGGCTCTAAGAGGATTATCCTGCCGATGGAGGCCAGGCTGAGGAATAGGACATACGCGGCTCCTGTTTTTATGGAGATGAGCCTGATGGAGGATGGCGTTGAGAAGGACAGGGATGATATTTACATAGGCGATTTACCCATAATGCTTCGCTCGGATCTTTGCCATCTGAAAGGGATGAACCAGGAAGAAATGATAAAGGCCGGAGAGGATCCTAACGACCAGGGCGGCTATTTCATAATCAATGGTTCTGAAAAGGTTCTTGTTTCCGTCGAAGACCTTGCCCCTAATCGGATGAT
>Ga0315282_10003277_pt1 | contig 29127 bp, 22 predicted proteins | sample YL17G07_20_MG_FD_203693 | JGI IMG/M metagenome (GOLD analysis project Ga0315282, IMG submission 203693) | Sediment microbial communities from Yellowstone Lake, YNP, Wyoming, USA - YL17G07_20 | ecosystem: Environmental > Aquatic > Freshwater > Lake > Sediment | place: USA: Wyoming | collected... | reverse complement strand
GACCGCACTCCAAGGCGCTTCGCGCATTTTCATGCAGAGTGGCGAGCCGAAGGATCATGAAGTCTGCGCTCGGAATGACACAAACCCTTTACGACTTGCAACACCCATGACCTGCAGTCTCAACCCACCCTGAAATGCAGGACAAGGACGGCCGGCCTCGAGCAGGCCGCCTCAAAGATATGGTCCTTCTTGGCCGCCGAGAAGATTCGCCTTTCTGGTTCCCCCAAGTGGAGATCGCAAGACCGCACAAGCTTGAAACCTTCGGGTTCAAACGACCTCCGAAGATCTTCTGAGGCGTGGGCAGAGCTGTTGATTTCAACAGTCTTATTTTCTCGCCGAAAGGCGCAGCGCCATCCCCTCGCCTGCGCCTCGGGGTGCATGTCCGTGACGAAAACGTCCGCGTGCGGTCGCGCCACCCGCGCGAGTTCGCTCGCCAGCCCCCGCGTGTCGAGGACGTGGCCGACCGCAAAAGAGCACACAATGACATCCGCCACTAGCGCTCGAAGCGGAAGCGCAAGGCCATCAGCCAGGACGAGGCGGTTGCGAAGCGAAGGCTTGGTGGCCGCGCAGACGATCATCGCCGCGCTGCAATCTATTCCCACTACTGACCGCGCGCCGCGGCTAAGAAGTATGCTGAGCCAGCGGCCCGTCCCGCAGCCGACATCGAGGGCGTCCTTGCCCCGCAAGTCAGGCAGCATGGAGCACAGCCCACGCGCTTCGAGCGCCAGCAGTGGGTTCGGCTCATCGTCATAGGTTGCGGCCCAAAGCTTGTACCCCTCTTGGGCGGAAACCAGAATTGTGTCAAGTTTCAGATTCACCCCTCGCAACTGACCCCTCACCCGTCCCGCTCCGGCTGGTGAAAACGCCGGCAGCGGGACACCCTCTCCCGAGGGGAGAGGGCAGTTTTTCTTAATTGCGCTTCGCACCTCTCTCAGCCGACAACTCCTTGACTCTTGACTCCTCGACTGCTCTTCTCACAAGCTCTCCTCCTTGGGCTTGCGAAGCTTGAAGTAGCGTTGCATATATTTCAATTCGATCGGGCATGAATAGATCTCGAGCCGGTAACGCCAGTCACTGAGCAGCTTCAGCAACCAGCGCCCCCAGCGGGGAAGCCTGATGTCCTGCATGGTCGGCCAGCGCGAGGTGACAACCAAGTCGAAGTTGTCGATCAGGCGTTTTGTGCGCGGTCTCAGCCATGGCGCGGCAGGATCTTTTTGAGTGGTAAACCTCTGCCAACGATCCGTCGCCCATTCTTCCGGAGTTGCAGGAAATCGAACTTGGTCTTCCACGCCCCCGTACATTTCTTCTCGCTGCGGGACGGGCGTATAGGTGTTGACGATGATTTCTGCCTCCGGGTTCAGCCGCTTGACCTTGCGAATGAAGGCCAGGCACTCTTGGGTATCTCGTTCGGGAGCTTTGGGATTACCCAGACAAAAAGAGAGTTCCGGGATGATGCCGAAGTGTCGAATGCGGGCCGCGAATTCAAGGATCTGCTCCGCCTTGAGCTGCTTCTTCATCTCTTTGAGCACCCAATCGGAGCCCGATTCCGCGCCCACGTAAACCATCACCAGCCCCGCGCGGCGAATCGCCTCCAGCGTGGCATCGGAATAGCGCAGCAAAGCATCGATCCGCGCCTCGCACCACCAGCGCAGCTTGAGAGGCTCGAGGCGCTCGGCCAATTCCCGCGCATCGTCCTCCCGGAGGAAGAAGTTGTTGTCATAGAATTGCACCGCGTCCGCGCGGTATTTGTCCACCAAATGCTGAAGGATGGCCGCGGTTCGCTCGGGCCGCTCCACCTTCTCGCGGCTCCCGGAAAAGGTCGCCACGCCACAGAAATTGCAACTGTAAGGACATCCGATGCTTGCCTGGTGGACGGCAGTGCGTTTGCCGAGATAGGTGGGTAGCAGGTACTCCTGCACGGGAAGCCGGTGGTATGGAAACCAGGGAAACGAACCGGGGCTCTTCAAGGGGCGCTCGGGGTTGTGGATGTGCTTGCCATCCCGGTCCTTGTAGGAAAGCCCCAGGATGCCGTCCAGGCTGCGCTCTCCACGAATTGCGCTCAAAAGCTCGCAGAAGGTTTCTTCGCCCTGGCCGCGCACGGCAAAATCGAGGTAGGGCGCATTCAGCGCCCCCTCAGTGTAATTGGTCGGGAAGTATCCGCCCCAAACCGTCGGCACCTGCGGGAAGCGGCGGCGAAGTTCCGGCAGGGTTTCGACGACACTCTTTGTTTGAGGCCCGGGCATGACCGTGACCGCCAGCAATTCGACAGGCTTCTCCTGCAACAGCGTAACCAGCGTCTTTTGGGGGTTAGGATCAAGGTTACCGTCAACGATCACATACTCTTCGCGGCCTTCCAACATCGCGGCAAGAGAAAGCACCGAGAGCGGAAATCGTCGGTTGCGCGGCCTTGTTGCCCAGGGGTTGTACAGAACAATCATGCTAACTCACACGCTGAAATTCCAAGAGGAGGTGATCGGCCAGGGCGCGAATTACCGGCACGCCGCTCAGCAGGCGATCAACGCCTGCCAGTGTTTTCAGCACTCTTGGAAACCGTCGCGCCAGCGGCTCCAAGTAAGAAGGCGGCACCGTGACGCCAATTCCTTTAAGCCGTAAAAGGCGAAATTCCGGCGCGAAGAGGCGTGCCATGCGGCGCGCCGACGGGTAGTGGACCTCGACCGTCACACCTTCCGCGAGACGCCCGAGCGTGCCACCGCGCTGGAAACGCCGTAGAGCCTTGCGGGGGTTCCCATGTCCCAGGTACCAGACGATTTCCCAGGCAACCGCATGCCCGGCCATGCACAGGAGAGCCGTGGCGCCCGGCGCCAAAAGTCTTGCCAGATCGCGCGCCACGCCCGAAAGGTCCCGCAGGCAATTCAGTCCCCCGAAGTTGGAGAAGGCGCCGTCAAACGGTCCCTGGTCGGCAAGGCCGGCGATTTGCTCCGTGGCCAAGACGCGAAAGTCAACCCGCGCCCCAGCCCTCAGCGTGCTCAAACGCTGCCGCGCGACCTGGATCATGCGGGGAGCCACATCGCAGGCCAGCACCTCGACTCCCCGCTCGGCCAGGTGGACGGCGTCCACTCCTGTGCCGCAGTTGAGTTCCAGGATGCGCTGGCCAGGGTGGAAACAGCGGTCGAGCTCCTTCCACACCGAATCGCGTTGTGCGCGGCCGATGAGCGAATTGGTGAAGACCGCGTCATAAGTCTCCGCCACGTGGTCGAAGGGCGCATCAAGGGCGGGAGAGGCCACGGAGACCGGCATTGGGCTCAAGCCTCCACTTCCGCGCTCGAGGCATGCAGGCCTTCGCGGGCTCGAGCGATTTTCCCCTGGAGTTCAGCCACCAGCAGGGGATCTGCGGACGAATGGTTTCCATTCAAGAGCCGGCTCAATTCGACTTCGTTTCGCAGTAGCTGGTCCGCGTTCTGATAGAAACGGCGCGAGTGCCGGCCGCGGATTTGGTAATCCCGGTCCGATCCTTCACCCCAGGGTTTCGAAGCAATCAGCCGCGGGGCCACCTCATCGAAGTAAGGCGTTCCCTTGATGGGATAGGAGACCGTGGTGAAGAAAACATCCGGGTTCGTCTTCTTGACGTGCTCGATGGTTGCCTCGATGTCTTCAATTTCCTCGCCCAGATAACCCCACATCAGGAACATCCCGGTCTTGATGCCGCGCGACTTGGCCAGCGCCACCGCAGTACGGACCTGTTCCACCGTCACGTCGCGTTGCATCGCCTCGAGGATTCGTTGGGAACCGCTTTCCGAACCGATCCAGATGCGGAAGCAGCCAAGTTCAGCCAGTGTGTCGAGGACTTGCGCGTTAAGCCGATCGGCGCGGGAAATGCACTCGAAGGGAATTTTCAGGTTACGGCGCTTCATCTCCTCCGCATACTGAAACAGCCATCCATGATGGATAGTGAAAACGTCGTCGGCCAGCCAAGCCATATCGGGTTGATAACGGTTGAGCAGCCAGTCCAACTCGTCCGCCACCGCGGCTGGTTTTCTTCGGCGGTGCGTCTTTCCAAAGACCTCATGGCTGCACCAGCGACAGCGATAAGGGCAGCCGCGCGCCGTGATTAACGAGACCGAGCCCATGCCGTGGTGTTCGCGCCAGACCCTGACGTAACGATCCACGTCCACCGCCTCGCGGGCGGGCCAAGGTTGCGCGTCGAGCTCAGCAATTTGCCGGCGGGGGGGAGTACGGTGCACCGAACCATCTTCGCCTCGGAAGGCGATTCCGCAAATGCTCTCGAGCGCCCCCACTCGCTCTCGAGACCCGGCCTGCGCCGCGTGCAGCGCTGGAATCAACTCCTCCACAGTGACTTCGCCCTCGCCGATCACCACCACGTCTGCTCCTGCCTCCAGGTACTCGACCGTATAAGCGCCCGGTTCCGGACCGCCGACGATGGTCTGCCATCCCGCCTCTTTTGCTACCCTTAATATCTCGAGGACGTTGGGGCGCGTCATGAGGTTTGCGTATACGCCAAGGAGGGCGGGAGGCGTGGTACGCAGCACCTCAAAAAGCTGCGCGCGAGAAGAAAACGTTGTATCGAACACTTCCACGGACAGGCCCCTGGCGCGCAGGTGCGAACAGATATAGAGGATCCCAAGAGGAACATAGGGCTTCATGATCTGAAGCTCCTTGGGGTCTTCAAAGAGGAAGTAGCCGTGGGTCAAAAGCAAATCCATGATTGGCTGCCAGGTGTCTTCACTCACCCTGTCATTCCGAGCGCAGCGAGGAATCTCGCTCTGATCTTTTCTTCCACCGCCTAGGCCGACTAAGGCTCCGATGCAGAGCGAGATTCCTCGCTGCGCTCGGAATGACAGGCGCCCAAATCGCGCGCCGGTGTACACTCAGGGCACCAGGGTCGGCTCGAGGTTGCGGCAACTCTTTTCCATTTGCTCGACAACCTTCCAGAGGCGCGCCACTTCCGCCAGGCTTGTCGGCGTCTCATTCCTCTCCGGCCTGCCGTTCTCATTTCTGCCGGGCGCCGGAGCCGCCCACATGTCAACCTCGGCGTGCAGGGCATCGCGCAGGGCACGGTAAAAATCGTTGGTATAGGTCCCTCTATACATCACCGATAGATCGTCGCTGTCCACCCAGTTCTTTTTCTCTCCCAGCTCCTCGCGCACACGCTCGTAGAACTTGGTGCCGGGCAGGGGGTAAGAAACCGAAACGCCGATATCGTCCGGCCGTGTCTCGCGAACCAGTGCGACAGTCTTCTGGATATCTTCCCACGCCTCGCCCGGGTAGCCGAACTGGAGGAAGAAGCAGGCGCGGATTCCTTCCCTGCGCAGGTTCTCACACGCCACCGGCACCAATTCCACGCGCGCGCCTTTTTCCATGACGTTGAGGATCTTTTGTGACCCTGATTCGACTCCCATCCATACTTCAGTGCACCCAGCCCGCCGCAGGGCGGACGCCACTTCCCGGGTGATCAGATTCACTCGAGATTGAATCTTGAAGGGAACAACCGCGGAGCGCCGCTCGACCGCCTCGGCCAGTTCCTCCACCCAGCGGTGCGGAAGCCCGAAAACGTCGTCCGCGAACCAGAGGTGTTCAGCGCCATAACGGTCTTTGAGCTCTTTCATCTCTCCCGCCACGCCCTCGACCGAGCGCACGTGGAACGACTCACCGTAAATGGGACGCGAGCACCAGTTACAGCGGTAAGGGCAGCCGCGGCTGGCCACGAGGTTCAGCGAAAAAGCGCCATGCCTATCTCGCCAAGCACGCCGATATGCCTCAGGCTGGATAAGGTCGCGAGCCGGCAAGGGGAGCATGTCGAGGTCGCGAAGCAGCGGTCGGGACGGCGTCCGGAAAAGCTTGCCGGTGGCGTGATGAATGAAATTGACGCCGGGGATATACTCGGGTTGGAGCTCAGAATTCCGCAATAAGGAGTCGACGAGCTCCAGCAATGTCCATTCGGCTTCTCCCAACAAAACAAAATCAAATCCTCGCCGCAGATACTCCTCGGGATGGTCCGAAGCATCCGAGCCGTTTGCAACCACCTTGACGCCAGCCGCGCGAGCCGCCTCGAGCATTCCGTAGGCAACTCCGCGCATGCGGGCAAGGCACATCTTGGAGAGAAAATTGAAATTGTCTTCGTATAAGGCAACCAGGCGTGGACGATGGCGAGCTAACGCCGCCGGGAATCCCTGGTCAGGGTCTTCCAACATGGTATCAAACAAGGCCACCGAGAATCCGTGCTTCCTGAGCAGAGCTGCGGCGTAGAGCGTGCCCAAAGGCGGATAGGGCTGCATCTTACGAATCTGCTTGGGATCGAAGAAGAGGTGGTTGGAGTGGGTCAGCAGAACGTCGACCAAAGGGTGACCTCCACATCAACAAACTTCCTGCAGGCTGTGGCCCAGGGCCTGTCCTGTTAAGAGCGACCGGCGGGTTACCAGTCGTTCTGTAGCGCGAGCCAACCAGAGCTCACATGGGAACGAAAAGAAACTTTTGCGCATACGCCATCGAAGTGGGGCTCCCAGCGCCTTTCGGACGCCGTTGCATAACCAGGGGACTGCCATAGTCGCCCGGCGAATTTGGTTATTCAACAGGAAGAACTCGAGCATCCGATGGAGCCGCTCGAGCTCACCGCCCCTCAGCCAGGGCAGCACGTTTTTCCCCAGCGGCAGGCTTTCCCACTCTTCCAGCGACTGTGGCTCGCGCACGCCCATCTGGCGCAACTGAGGCCAGATCGGAATCCCAGGGTAAGGCGTGAAAATGTTGGGGGAGAAACTGACGTTGGAATGCTGCCGCGCCAGATCGCTCATAATGCGAAATGTCTCGACCCGGTCTGCCTCAGTCTCGCCGGGATATCCGAGAATGAGGTTAAAGGTGACGCGAATGCCCGCTTGCTCGGTCTTGCGCGCCGTCTCGAACATGTCGTCCACCCGCTGGTGCTTCTTGTTCATCAAGGCCAGCACATCTTGGGAGGCGGACTCGGTGCCGAAACCCATGTGCTGCAGGCCGCTTTCTGCCAGCAGGCAAACCTCCTCGTCGCTCATCCGGCAAAGCAAGTCCGTGGAGGCCTGAACCGTCCATCGGAACTTTACTCGGCTTTCCACAAAACCACGGGCAATCACCAAGGCACGTTTCACGTCCACGGGAAAATTCGAGTCCAGGAAGGCCACGTCCGTCAGGCGATAGCGCGACACGAGGTCGGCGACCTCCCGCACCACCCGCTCGGCGCGATAAGCATTGAAGCGCCGCTTGTAAAACACCTGGTCCGTGCAGTAGTTGCAGGCGTAAGGACAACCCAGGCTTGTGGCGTAGCCCAGCTCGCGCAGGCCTCGGGCGCGCCCGTAGGCGTCAAAGTCCACTCGGTCGAAGGCCGGGGGCGGCAAGTTGTTGAGGTTCTCGACTGGCCTTTCCGGGCTGTGAACAATCCTGTCTTCCGCCTTGAAAGAGGCGCCCCGCAAGCCCTCCAAGCTCTGGCCTTCCCTCAGCCGCTGCGCGAGTTCTACGAGCGTCAGTTCTCCCTGGCCGCGCACCACCACATCCACAAAGTCCGGACGCAAGGTTTGGTCCGGCAGCAAGCTCGGGTGCCAGCCGCCGAAGACGATGGGCAGGTCCGGCCTGATCCGCTTCACCATCCGCGCGACTCTGATCGCCGAGCCGATCATCGGTCCGGTCAGAACTGATATACCCAGACAAAGCGCCTCGTCGAGCTCACGGGCGATGGCGCTTTCAAGCTCCGGCTGGATGGCGGCGTCAATCAGCGCCACGCGCAAGCCCGCCTCAAGCAGGGGGGAGGCGAGCGATAGCAGGCAGAGCGGCGCGCCCAGTGGCGGTCCTGCGTAGGGCGGATAGATGAGGACAACCTTGTCTTTCATAGTTAGCTCGGCGACGCTGACGGCTCGAGCAGCTTGGCATCCACTTTGGGCTTCTGCACTGAGCGAATATGTTTAAGTTTCCGGTTAACCCAGAGCTCCCACGGCAGAGCGTAAAAGTCGTGGTCCAGCCGCCAGCGCGCCGGCAAAGCCGTGAGTCTCTGAAGGCCCCTGGCGAATCTGCCGTTCTTCATCTCGGCGATGGGTTTGCGGTCAAAGGCGATGCGAAGATAATCGCGCATTATCTGCACGCGCTCGTGCTGCTTGCCTTTCAGCCACGGAAGAACGGTGTAGCGCGGGAAGTAGTCCACCCAGTCCTCAAGCGAGGTGGGCACCTCGATGCCAAGTTCTTTAGCGCGATAAAAGACGGGGGAGCCGGGGTAGGGCGTGAAAATGTTTGTCCAGAACTCCGCCCCAGGGAACCGGCGGCACACATCCATCATAAAGTTTATGGTCTCGCGGCGCTCCTTCACCCCTTCGCCCGGAAAGCCGAAAATGATGTTGAAGGAAGGGATCACGTCCGCCTCGAGGCAGCGGGCGATGGACTGGTAAATGTCACCGATGTCCTGAAATCCCTTGTTCATCAGCTTCATCACGGTCGGCGAGGCGGTCTCGATCCCCTGGCAGATCTGGTGCAGGCCGGAGCGGCGCAAGAGGCGGAGTTCGTCTACGGTCAAGCGGGCGGTGAGGTTGGTAGTGGCTTGAATGCTCCATTTGAAACTCGCGCCGGCACGAATCAGCCCCTCCCCGATTTTGAGGGCACGGTCCAGATCCACCAAGAAGTTGTCATCGGACATCCAGAGCAGTCCCAGCCGGTAACGCCGTGTGAGGTCGACAGTTTCCTCCACCACCTGCTCCACCGGCAACGCATTCCACTTGCGGCCGTAAACTCCCGCATTGGTGCAGTAAGCACAGTTGAAGGGGCAGGCGAGGCTGGAAATGTACATGGCCCAGCGCCGCCCGCACACGCGTTCATAGGCGTCGAAGTCTGCGAGGTGGTACGCCTTGGGCGGCATGAGCTCGAGCCCTTTCAGTGGGCGCTCCGGCGTGAACTGAAGCTTCCCGTCACGCTTGAACCCAACACCCGGGACGTCATCGAGTGGCGCCCCTTCCCGCAGGCGCTCAGCCACCTCCAGCATGGATTCCTCGCCCTGGCCTCGCACAACGATGTCCACATAATCCGCTTCGAGCGTTTGGCTGGGCAACAAAGAAGGGTGCCATCCGCCCAGGATAACCGGGAAATCCGGGTTCCATCTCTTCAGGCATCGCGCTACTTCCACCGTCTCGCTGATCATCGGTCCGGTTACAAGCGAAATACCCAGGCAGAGCGCGTCCTTCGCCTCTTCAAGAATTCGCCGCTTGTAGTCAGGGGTAATCGTGGAATCGATGATGCGCACGTCGTAGCCGGCGCGGAGCAGGGGAGTGGAGATGGCCAGCAGGCCGAGCGGCGCGGTGGCTTCGATGCTCGAAAAAGAGGGAATGAAGAATACAACCTTGTTTGAGGTTCTCACCTGTAGAAACCTCCTCGAGCCGTTGGTAAGAGCTCTTGACAAAGTTTATGAACAACCTTAACTGCCGCGCCCAATTCCCCCTGGAAACAGCAGCCCCACAAGGTTCAATCGGTCCGGACCCTTCTCGGAGGGTCTCCGGAAACTGGACTCGCCCGCGGATGTCGCCCCGACGCTCACTGAGATGTTATCGTAATTTACTAAACCCCGGTTAATTGTAGCAGTTTTGTCGCTAAGTTGTAAAAAAAATGTCAAGCAGCCCGGACACCCCCAATCCTACGGCCTGGTGAGGCTTGTAGGGGCGCATGGGCATGCGTCCCTGCCCCCATCTGGATGCGCTCAGCGAACCTGGCGCGTCAGATCGAACCCTATGAATAGACCGCTGGGCGTGTCCGCGGAAGGTTCTCCGAGGAAGCTGGCGTTAGTTCCGGCGCGTTGTGAGACGGTGGTCCCAGGGCTATTTGTAAACCCAAGAGTAAAGGCATGCCGCCAGATCTTCTTCTGAATACCGAAGGAATAGGCGGGGCGGTGAATGCCTAAAGGCCGGCCATTGTAGACGGTGGGGATGGCTTCCGCCACCAGGGCGACAGTGGGCCTGATGTCCACCGCTCCCCCCACACCCAGCGAGACGGCATTGTATCCGGGCAGTGAAGGAAACGTACTCGTCTCATAAGAACCAGGGGAAAACAGGCGGCGATCGTTGAAGGAAACAGTCGGCACGAAGTAAATCTGAGCTCGCCGGGTAATGCTGCGAGAGAAGCTGCCTTCAATGTTCTCGCTGAACATTCTGTCATAATCATTCAGGCCGTCGATGGAGAGGCGAACTGCGACATTGAGCGGCTTGCCGTCATGCTCGTCAAGAAAGTTATAGGCCGCCATCATCTCGATCGGCCTTCCGATAAAGGTTGGCGAGCGGTAAATGCCCACGCTCAACTTATCCGTCACCCCGTAGCGAAGACCGAAGGAGGAAAGCGAAAATCCATCCAGGCCTAACAGCGCTCCACCGCGCGCCGTCCCTGAAAATGCCGGATCGAAAGCAAAACGATGCGTGAAGTTGATATAGAGCCCATGGCGGTCCAGGCGCCGTCCGGTGGGCAAAGTGAAAATCCGGTCGTCGCCCGCCTCATAGACCTTGGCTTGGGGGCCCTCATGCGCAGGTACCGGAGCCGCGGCCTGGGAGGGCTTGGCGGAAGCCAGAGAACGAACGTAAGCTTGAACGGCACGAATATCTTCCGCTGACAGCTTATCGCTCCAGGCCTGCATCAGGGTCCCCTTCTTTCCGTTGGTAATGATTTCGAGCATTTCCTGGTCAGTGAGGGTGGCCTGAACCTTGGAGTCGGTGAAATCTGGCGTTTTGACGGACGCTAGCCCCTTTCCCTCGGGGCCGTGGCACGCCGCGCAATTACGTTTAAAGATGCTGCCTCCGTCCGGCGGGTCCTTACGAGGCGTAGCAAACGACGCCCCTGGGGCCACGCTCGAAACATGCGCTGTTGACAACGGTTCGGCCTCACGAACCGTTCGCGCCAGCAAGTCCACCACGTATCTTTTCCCCCCACGCTCCAGAAGGAGTGTCGTAGTCGAGTCCTTGACGAACTCAACCCCTAGATAGGTTGCCAAGGGGCTGGGTTGCGGATTGGGCGGTTCCACCGCATCGCCAGAAGAGTTCCCGGCGGCGCGCACGTAAGGCGCCATGCCGGAACTCATTCCAGTAAGTAGTACGAAGACTGCTACCGACCTAAGCAGCTTGCGCATTTTCAGTCCTCCCCCGTAATCCCGAGTTGTGCCGAATAACTCGGAATCGCTCCAAATCTCATTTTGCTTCTCAGCCCTGTACTGTCAGACTCTTACCAAAGATTACGATGCTTCTAAGATGCCAAAAGCCGCTTCCTACATTCTAAATGAATTGTAAGATTGCCGTCTAGCTCATGGGACCTTCGAAGACAGCACAAAGTAGATCCATTCCATCTGAATGTAGAGGAAAAAGCCGAGCGCGCAGAGCATGGCACGCCTTCTCCGGACAGAATAGATGACGGGGGCAACGATATCTTTCCAGGGCCTTTCCACCAGGGAATCGAGCAGGGTGCTGGCGAAGACGCCGAAGAGCGGCACGACGGGGAAATTGTAGCGGGGCTGCGCGCATGTGAGCCAGTAGGGAAGCGCATAACTGAGAGCGCCGCCCAGAATCACGACCCGAGAATAGGTTTTGAGCGAAAAGCTTGAGGCGTTGAAACAAAAGGTGATGGCGAGCATTATAATCGGCCAGTAGAAGCAGAGTTCGAGGACCGTAATCGCGATGCCCAGCCCGCGGCGCAGCGTTGCAAAGCCGGAGTATCGGGTCAGTGGCTCACCACGATGGATGGTGAAACAGAAATAGGCGCGAAAGCGGTTGAAAGTCCTCAGGCAAAAGAGGTCGGGCCTGGAGAGGATGTGGTGAAGCGCAATCCGGCGGTAGAGTTGTTGCTGTACGCCGGGTTCCTGGGTTTCGATATGCCGAGCCATCTCTATGAATTGACTTGAAACCTCCCAGTCCACGGGATTGTTGGCGCAGGTGTTGTATAGAGGCGTGTAGGTATTATTTGATTGGAACAAGTTGTAGGCGTTCGCGTCATTCACCAGGACGAATCGCCCCGTCATGTTGTACGCCTTCCAGAGCCAAGCGGAAATGAGAAGCAGTGAGATGAGCACGCTCGTCAGCGCGATCCCGCAGCGCCTGGTTCTTTGATAAAGATATGGAGGAGCGAGGACGACCAGGAGGAAGCTGCTGGCTCTAACTAAGGTAAGGCCTCCCAAGGCAAGTCCTAAAGCCGCGGAAAGCAGGTATGAGGGCTTTCTGATGACACGGATCGCCAAGTACACCGCCGCCACAAGGCAAGCGGCGGTTGGGAATTCGGTGGAGGGGTCGAACGCATAGCGGATGTAGGTCGGATACAACGCAAAGAGCAGGGTAGCCAGGTTTCCGGTTCTGCGGCTGGAGACCTCCTTGGCCAGCGAGTAGAGGGCGAATGAGAAACCCACATAAATCAGCAACATGGATGCCCGCGCAACGAGCAGGCCGTCCCCAAAGATTTTGTGAGCTAGGAGGAGATAGTAGGGCACGCCAGGGGGCCAATAGGGAGAGAATCTCTCACCATTGAGTAACTGCAAACCCATCTCGTAGTAACTGGGATTCTCATATTTTAGAAACCGGCCTCCCACCATGGCCAGAGGGATAATCCTCAGGATCAATCCGCATCCCACGATGACGTAAATTGCACCCTCCGAGTCAAGACGCTCGATCAAAGCGCGCAAAATTCGTTTCAAGCCAGTTCTCCTTAAGCTGCCCCATTACCGATTCTTACAAATCTTTGACAAATTTCCCAGTTTTGATGCATCAATATAGTATGTCCGGCCTGGTTGGTTGTCAGATTCTGTGACGATTGTCCAGGCGGAACAGAGGGCTGCCGCCGCAGGCGAATCACCGGTCAAATGAGCGCGGTCTGACATGGGTTCGAGGGATTTTCTCCATAAGGATGCCGAAACGCCCCTGCGCGAATACTTCGTGGCAGCGGGCGCGGTTTGCCGCCTTTCGACGAACTTCGAGCCGATTCTTGAAGCTGCCCGGGAGAGTTTCTTCCCGGCCCATGGTATGCAGTGTCCGCCTGCCTTCCAGTTGCGGTTTTGGGTTGACACAAAGGCCCAGTCAAAACCGCCCTGGCCCAAGCCCTATTTCAGGGGGCTAGGCCACCTGATTTTTGCGGGGTTCGATTCTCAGAACTCAATGATGATAGATCTCCGCGCCCGGCGCGCGATCGGCCGTTTTTCACCTGCCATGGGCGCGGACCGTGCCTTTTGGAAAACGGTGATCTTGCCGGTTTTGCTCTCGGCCATAGGCGCCTCGGTTGGGATCACCGAGCTCCACTGTGCTTGCGTCGTTCGGATTGAAGACGGACTCCTCCTGGCCGGTCGCTCAGGCTCCGGAAAGTCCACGCTGGCACTGGCGCTGGCCCAGGCCGGTTTCGCATTCCTATCCGACGACCGGACATACCTTTCGAAGTGCCAAGGCCGGCTGTTCGCCTGGGGGCTACCCACTCTCCTCAAGCTCCGTCCTGAGGCTATGGCTTGGTTTCCAGGGATCGAGAACCTTGCTGTTCATTTGGCGTGGAATAAAGAGCCGGCTCTTCAATTTGACCCGTCCTTGCAGCATGGTCTTGAACGCGCCCGACGCTGCGAGCCGAAAGGGCTTATCTTTCTGGAACGTTTGGCGCATCCGGCGTTCGACCTGAACGTCATGCCGCGGGCTGAGGCCGCGGCGCGCCTGGAAGAGGACTTGATAGCAGAAGCGCCTGAGGCCGTCGAAAAGCAACTGGGAATGATCGCGGCGCTGGTTGAGCGCCCTTGCTGGCGACTTGCACACGGGGGGCCCCCAGGCGTTATCGCGCAGGAGCTTGGCCGCCGCTGGCGAACCGGACTTTGAGCTCGGCGGATGGGCAATGGCCCTAGCTTACATGGACTAGGATGTCGAGACCGGAGGGTGCACGGTGAGCGAGAGCAGCAAGGTCGAGAGGAATCGCCAGGACCCGTTGCGCCGCTTCGTGCCCACGCCGCTCGCAACCGCCCTGCCGGTAATGGGCCGAACCATCCGCCTGGAAACCAACAGCCAGTTGATTCTGGACCAAGTTGTACGGGTCCTTGAGCGTTATAAGGGAGCGGCGTGCAGCGCCCCGGAATTCCTTTGGAGGATTGTAACCGAACACCGCGCGGGCATGGCGCCGCCGTGGCCGGAGATATCCGCATTCTCGGAGGATGGACTGCGTTTAATCAGCATCGGGCAACACAGCTTCCTCGGGGTCGATCTGGAGGGACGCGAGGCTGTGGGGATTCTAGCGGAAGCTCTCGCGGCGGATGAGGCGGGGCTTCGCAGCCCTTTCCTCGACGACCTGTTTTGCATGACGGCCAGTGCGCTGCGGCTGCTGCCTATGTCGGCGGCGTGCGTTGCGTTGGGTGAGAAAGGGCTTTTGGTCTTCGGTCCGCCGAACAGCGGCAAGACAACTTCCAGCTACCTGGCTGCAAGGCTGGGACTCGAGTTTCAGGCTGACCAAGAGGTGTTCTTGGAAGTCGAGGCGGGCAAGCTGCGCGCCTGGGGCGACTTCTTGCCGGCTGCCTTTCGCCCCGAAGCGCTTCAGCTCCTTCCGGAACTCCACGCTTTGGCGCACCCGTTCCATTATCGTGACCTGACGTTCTTCTACCTCGAGAAGAAAAACTTCCAGTCCCCCCAAGCGCACCCGGTCATTCCGGTATGTTGCGTCTTTCTTGACAGGTGCCGGGCGCAGGTTGCGCGCTTGGCACCGCTCAGCAGCGTCGAGTTATCTTACCGGCTCGCAGAATGCCAGCTCTTCAAGGATGACCAGGAGTTTGAAGGTCAGCGCACCGCAGTTCTCCAGGCGCTCGGAGAACTGCCGGCTTATAGTCTAGCTTACGGCAGCGATCCGGGGGCGGCGGCAGCTTTCTTTCCTCGCTTGCTGAGCGGCCAAATTCTGGAGGAGGCGAAACGGTGAATCGAGAGCTCACCTGCGAGATCGTGGCTTGCCTTCGCGTCTCGGGGTCGCCCGAAAAGGCTGTGAGCCGCCTCCCGACCCTCAACCAGCGTGATTGGATGCGCGCCCTAGACTGGCTTGACCAAACGGGGGTTGCCCTCTGGTGTTGGGACCGCTTGAAAGGCCTTGGAGCCCGAGATGCCGTCCCCCCGGAAATCGGCGCACGACTAGAACGGAATTCCGTGGACCATAGCTTCCGGGTTGCAAGCATGGCGGAGGAGTTCGATTCCATCAACCGCTTATTTGAATGCGCCGGAGTCGAGTACGCCGTGCTGAAGGGCTTTGCCCTGATTCCCGAGTACGCCCCTGACGCTCGATTGCGCATTGCGTATGACTATGACTATCTGCTGCGGGCGGAGCAGTTGGAACGAGCTGCGCAGGCCTTGAATGATGCGGGATTCGTTCGCCGCCGTGAACGGGTTGACCATCCCGTGGTTTATATTCATTCTGCCAGCACCCGGCGTATCCCGCCGCGGCGCGAGGATCTTTATTCCGCGGCCCTTCCTCGTGTCGTGGAGCTCCACACTCGCCTCTGGGAGCCGGAGGCCTTGAAGATTCCGCTGCGGTTGCCGGATGACTTCTTAGCCCGGAAACGCCTGCGAAATTGGCAAGGCCTGCGCTTTTACTCGCTCGTGGAGGAGGACGAGCTGATGTTCCAGGTTCTGCACGCCTTTCGGCATATCCTGGACGGCTGGTGTCGGCTTTATTCCTTGCTCGAGATTGCCTATTTTCTCGAACATCAGCGATCGGACGTAATTTTCTGGCAGCGATTCGGCGACCGAATCAGAGTTAGCCCGCTGCTGCCGGAGATGGTCGGCGTGGTCTTCTCACTCGCTGCCGGCTTATTTGGTGCCACAGTTCCTGCCGTAATTGAGGCCGAGGTCATTCGAACCCTGCCCTCCAGACTGGGCCTCTGGGTGAATCGTTACGGATACGACTCAGCGCTGGCGAATTTCTCTGCCAACAAGTGTAGCCTCTTACTGTATGGTGAGTTCGTTCCAGACGACGCGACTTGGCGCGCCATCCGGCGAAGGCGGCTCTTCCCTTTACATCGGCCAGCCCGCGCCGCCCAGGCTTCGAGTTCCGCGATTTCAGCCCGCCTGGCGGCAGGCTGGAAGCAAGGCTACTACGTTGCACGACGTTCGTTGCATCACTTGCTCGGCGCTGCCCAGTACGCATGGCAATCCATTCAATGGGCGCGCCTCAGAATCGCCAGGCGATAGGCTAGCCGATGACCCGCACACGACCCATGCCATCACCGGTTCTTTTCCTCGAGCAGCAGGCCCACCGGGCCGGCGCCCAGCGTGTTCTGGGCGAAGTGCTACGCGCGATTGAACCGGATTATCTGCCCATTGTGGGATTCCCAGACGACGGACCCTTTGCAGCAGAGATCAGGTGTCGCGGCATCGAGACTTTTCTCTATGCACTGGGCCGCTATCGCACAGGCCGAAAGTCGTTTACTGACATGATAAATCTGCCCCTGCGAAGCGTCTACTGCGGTCTACGGCTTGCGCAAATAATCCGCCGGAGAAGAATCCGATTAGTTTATATCAATGGACCCCGGTGTCTCATCGCCGGGGCGCTCGCGGCGCGCCTGACGGGAATACCGTCGGTGTTTCACTTGCACCTCACCATGACCCGCAGGGAAGACATCTTTGTGGTAGCACAGGCGGCAAAGTATGTCACCAAGATCGTCTCCTGCTCGAAGACCGCAGCGGCGGCTTTGCTGACCGCCCATCCGGAACTCAATAACGCCTTGCAAGTGATTTACAATCCGGTGCGCGGGTCAAGTGGCTGTGTGTCCTTTGCGTCGCCCGCCGGCGCTTTGCAGGCCCATCGGTTGAACGCCACAGGCTTAGTCGTAGGCGTGGTCGGCCGTATCACTCCGCACAAGGGCCAGCATGTGGTGCTCGAAGCCGCCTCAGAGCTTGCCCGGCGCGGTAGGAACGTCCGCATCGTCTTTGTGGGAGCCCCAGACCCCCACAGCCTCGAAGACAACTCCTACTTGAGCTCTCTGAAGTCATTTGTCAGGGACTCGGGCCTGGACGCGCATATCTCCTGGGTAGGCTATCAGGAAGACCCAAACCCTTTCTACGCTGGTTGCGATGTCGTCGTGATACCCTCCACCGTTAGCGAAGGGCTGCCGATGGTGGCCCTCGAAGCGATGCAATTGGGGGTTCCGGTCATCGGCTCGAATGTTGGGGGAATTCCAGAAATCGTTCGCGAAGGGGTGAACGGTTTTCTCTTTCCCCCCAAGAACGCGATGGCTCTGGCTGATTGCGTGCAACGCTTGTTGGACGAAACCGGACTTCTTGCGCAAATGAAAGCTGACGCCTTCGCCACCGTAGATGGGCGGTTTTCGGTAGAGAGTTTCAGGAGTGAAATCCGACGGGTGGTCGCCGAGTGTGTTCAGGACTACTGAAAGCTGCAAAAGTGAGTGACACCCCCGCCCCTCTCTCCCCAAGGGGGCGAGGGCGGAGATCGATTGAAACCGTGCCCTCGCTCCTTTGCGGGAGAGGGGACCCGTCAGCCGACGGACAGGTGAGGGGTTCGTCCGTCACCATTTTATGCAGACGTCCGTAGTAAGGGGTTGGCACGGCACGAATCCGTGTAACCAGCCGCCTACGGCTGGTGTCAGGATGGAGGTGATCATATCGTGGGGCTCAAATTAAGGATGACTTTCGGTGTGCTCGGCGTAGTGTTGGTAGCCCTAATCTTGGGGTGTACAGCACGCAGACAACCATCCAAAGCTGAAACCGTACTCGCCAACATGGCTAAAGACGTGATTATTCCCATCGAGGCTGAGAACCGGAAGAACCCCCTCCCTGATACTGACCAGATCATCGACGAAGGGCGACAAGTGTTTCTTCAATTCTGTGCCATTTGCCATGGAGTTGATGGCCACGGAGAAACGTACATCGGGCGAAACATGAACCCGCCTGCCATGGATATGACCTCACCCCATGTGCAGCATTGGAGTGACGCGGAATTGTCTTGGATTATTCAAAATGGCGTTCGCCTCACAGGCATGCCCTCCTGGCAGTCTGCCATCCCTACAAGGGAAACGTGGGCACTGGCGCGATTCATCCACACCCTTCCCCGCCTCGACGCTGCCTCCGCCTCGACCGCGGCGCCTCCCCAAGGCCAACCCGCAGCCCAGCCTCAGGCTGAATTGATCAAGTATGGGAAGACGCTGTATAGGCAGGAAGGCTGCTTCATGTGCCATCAGCTCAACGGTGAGGGCGGGAAAGTGGGGCCCGATCTGACCACCGAGGGCACCCGCGGCCGCACCCAGGAATGGCTGATCGGCCATTTCAAAGACCCCCCTGCATATGTGCCTGGCTCCATAATGCCGCCCTTCAAGAACCTTACGGAGGAGCAACTGCGGGCACTCACCGCGTTCTTACAAAACCAGAAAGGTGCGAAGAATTGAACCTGCGTTGTGAGAGCGCCTCCGCCAACTGACAGATTAGCCCCCGCGTAGGCGCGACAGCGTCTGGTTTCGGGATGGGCAGCCGCCGCGGTGACCCCGCCCTTACACGGTCTGGATCCGTGAAAATCCCCTGGAGAGAAAGGTGAGGTAGACGGCCAAAACCACAAAGCCCCGCTGGCGATTGCGGGGCTTAGATTTGCCTTATTCTTTCGAAAATTTCTTGAAATATGGTGCGGAAGGGGGGACTCGAACCCCCACGGTCTTGCGACCGTCAGCCCCTCAAGCTGGTGCGTCTGCCAATTCCGCCACTTCCGCACGAAAGGCAGTTCTCAGTCATCAGTTTTCAGTTCTCAGACTTATGTCACCGTTCGCCCGACATAGGTCCTGAAGCGCGCACCGATAGAGTCTCTACTGATAACTGATGACTGCTCTTTCTACTTCTTCGCTGGAGCGGGCGTAAAGGGCGCCGGCTGGGCGGGCATCGGCATTGGTTGCGGTGACTTCGCGGGCGCCGATGCAGGCGCTGACTTGGCGGGCTCGTGCTCCAGCACTGAACCCGCGCCCGCCCGGGAGGCATGAATCGCCAGGGTTATGGACGTGACTATAAAAACCACCGCCAAGCCCCAGGTGATCTTTGCCAACAGGGTCACGGAGCCGCGCGGCCCGAAGGCCGCCTGGCTTACGCCGCCGAACGCCGCGGTGATATCAACGTTTTCGCCGCCCTGAAGCAGCACCGAGCCAATGAGCAGGATGCTGGCCAGGATGTGAATGATCTCAATTACCGCCATCATGCTACAGAATCTCTCCTCAGCCGCGCGGGTAGTTTACCAGGGCCGTAAACGAATCGACCTTCAGACTCGCGCCCCCTACCAGCGCTCCGTCAATTTCTTCCTGCGCCATCAGCGCTCCGACATTGTCAGGCTTGACGCTGCCACCGTATAGAATCCTGACCCCGTCCGCCTCGCTTTCGCCAAACTGCTGCCGCGTTAACCGCCGGAGGAAGCTATGCACCTCCGCCGCCATCTCCGGCGTGGCAGTGCGTCCGGTGCCGATGGCCCACACAGGCTCGTAAGCAATCATAATACGGGAAAAGTCTCCAGGGGTCAACCCAGCCATGCCGCCCAGGAACTGACGCTCGAGAACTTTTTCGGTCTCGCCGCTTTCGCGTTCCGCCAGCGTTTCACCTACGCAAGCTATCGGGGTGAGCTCGGCAGCAAGCGCCGCTTTCACTTTCTTATTCACCTGCTCGTCGGTCTCGCCGCAGTCGTGGCGGCGCTCGGAGTGCCCGATGATTACGTGGGTGCATCCGGCATCACGAAGCATCCCGGTCGAGATGTCTCCAGTATGCGCGCCCTCCTTGTCCCAGTGACAGTTCTGAGCCGCCACCTTGAGAGCGCTTCCCCGGGCGGCTTCGGCCGCCGTGCGCAAAGCTGTAAACGGCGGAGCCACAATCACTTCACAGTGGCGGGCATTGTCAGCCACGGGCCTGATCTTCTGGATGAAACCCACGGTTTCCTCAATGGTTTTGTACATCTTCCAGTTACCTGCAATTACGGGCTTGCGCATGATGAGTCCTTTGGTGTAGTTACCGTTTCTTAAGTTGTCGTAGCCCGCTGTCTGTGGTCCGTCGTCCATTGTCCCTTTCTGTTACCCGCTTTGCTCCCCGCAGGGGAGCAAGATCATTAGCCGTAGGTGAAACCTACGGACAGGGACGACAATAAAAATCTGTCGACCCCGCAGGGGTCGAATATGCTACGGGAAATACCTCTCATCGATCTTGATACCAGCATCCAGGAGCAACTTCCGGTATTCTTCTTCAAACGTCACCCTTCGATGGTGCTCTTCCTGCCCCTTAAGATACGCGATCAACTCCGGCTCGTCACGAAGGGAATACGTGAACGCCCCATATCCCTCCTGCCAGCCCACGAAGTAGGGAAACACTTTGTTCTCTTTGATCCAGATGGAAGACGCGACCTTAATGTCCTTCAGCAACTCTGCCAGCGCAACCGTTGGATGCACACTCAGCAAAATGTGGACATGGTCCCTAACACCGTTGGTCCAGATCGGCCGGCAGTGGTTGTTCTTTATCACGCCCGTCAGATACCTGTAGAGATCGTCCCGCCGCAAATCCGTAAGCACCGGCAGACGGTCTTTGGTGGCGAAGACAATGTGATAAAGAATTTGGGTATACGTGGACATGATTCAACCCCTCCGGGGTTGGTTGACGGCCGGGGCGTACGGCAACCGTAGGTTTCACCTACGGCTAATGACCTTGGGTCCCTTCGGGACCCTACTTTTCCGTCAGCGCCGCCACGCCTGGCAACGTGAGTCCGGAGAGGAACTCGAGCGAGGCGCCGCCGCCGGTCGAGATATGGCTGATTTTATCCGCCACGCCCATCTTCTTCACCGCAGCGACGGAGTCGCCACCGCCGACGATGGAGACGGCGGAAGAAGCGGCGACCGCCTTGGCAATGGCCAATGTTCCTTGCGCAAACTGGGGAATCTCGAAGACCCCCATGGGACCGTTCCAGACGATGGTCTTGGCCTGAGCAATCTCTTGGGTGTATTCGGCGCGCGTGGCGGGTCCGATGTCCAAGCCGATCCTGCCGGCGGGAATGTTGACGGTATTCACAACTTCCGCCGGAGCGCTGGCGTCGAATTTTTCCGCCACCACGTGGTCTTTGGGCAGCAGAAACTTCTTGCCGCCGCTTTTGGCGGAGTTGAGCAGCGCCCGGGCGCTCTCGAGCTTATCGTCTTCCACCTTGGATTGGCCGATTTCCACGCCCTCGGCCTTCAGGAAGGTGTATGCCATGGCCCCACCTACGAGCACGGTGTCCGCGAGCTTGGCGAAGTTCTCGAGCAGTTCGATCTTGTCGGAGACCTTGGCCCCGCCCACGATGGCGACGTACGGACGAACCGGGTTCTCCACTGCCTTGCCCAGATATTCGAGCTCCTTCTCCATCAGCATGCCCGCCGCGGAGGGCGAAAGGAAATGAGTGAGCCCCTCGGTGGAAGCGTGGGCGCGGTGAGCGGTGCCGAAAGCGTCGTTCACGTAAACCTCGGCCAGGGCTGCCAGTCGCCGGGCGAAGTCCGGCGCGTTCTTTTCCTCTTCCGGGTGGAAGCGCAAATTCTCGAGCAGTAGCACTTCCCCGTCCTGGAGTGCCTGGGCCTGCTTCTCGACTTCCGGGCCCACGCAGTCGGCGGCGAAGGCCACGGGCTTGCCGAGAAGTTCTGCGAGGCGCGTGGCGGCAGGTTTCAAGCTCATCTTCGGATCGGGCTTCCCTTTGGGCCTTCCCAGGTGCGAAGCCAGAATCAGTCGCGCGCCTTGGCCCAACGCGTATTGGATGGTGGGAAGCACAGCGCGAATGCGGGTGTCATCGGTGATCTCGCAGGCATCGTTCAGCGGGACATTGAAATCCACGCGCATGAACACACGGTTTCCTGCAAGGTTGATATTACGGATCGATAATTTCGACATGGATATTTCCTTTCTTGGAAGTCAGTTGTCCGTGGTCTGTTGTCAGTCGTCCGTGGTCCGTCGTTCATTGTTCGTTGTAAACCGCGATCAATATGACCCTGGGCTGGAGGCGGGCCAATTGACCGGAGGTACGCATTGAGTTTGGGTGCCAAAGCGACGACCAGAGGTTTAATCGTGTTTACCGACTCCAGGGTTAACAAATGCCGGCCATGGGCACGCCTTAGCCAACGTTTCGTCTCATTCAAGGAGCCTCTTGCCGTCCTCACGAAGCGACGGTTGTCCAGGTAACTACCCCGCCCACACCTTCGGCGATATTCGCCACGAACAACTGACGACGGACAAGGGACCACGGACAGTTTGTTTCAGAGGCTCTTCGCCACGAAGCCGATCAGATCCCTGACGCGGCAGGAGTATCCCCACTCGTTGTCGTACCAAGCGACGACTTTCACCAGGGTGCCGTCAATCACTTTGGTGAAGCCGGCGTCCACCATGGACGAATGCGAATTGCCGGTGAAGTCTCTGGAGACCAACTCCTCTTCGACATACTGGAGGATGCCCTTCATGGGGCCTTCCGCAGCCTTCTTGAGGGCAGCGTTCACGGCTTCCGTGCAGGTGGGCTTCTCGACCAGCGCTACCAGGTCAACCACCGACACGTCGGGGGTGGGGACGCGCATGGCGTAACCATCCAGCTTGCCCTTGAGTTCGGGGATCACAAGCCCAATGGCCTTGGCAGCGCCGGTGGTGGTGGGAATCATGGACAGGGCGGCAGCGCGGGCCCGGCGCAAATCCTTGTGCGGAAGGTCCAGGATGCGCTGGTCGTTGGTATAGGCATGAATCGTGGTCATGGACCCCTTAAGAATCTTGAAGTTCTCGTGAACGACCTTGGCCGCCGGGGCCAGGCAGTTGGTGGTGCAAGAAGCGTTGGAGATGATGTGATGCTTGGCTGGGTCGTAGGCGTGCTCGTTCACCCCCAGCACGATGGTGATGTCTTCACCTTTGGCCGGCGCCGTAATAATCACTTTCTTCACGGTGCCCTTCAGGTGCTTCTTGGCGTCCTCCGCCTTCGTGAAAAGGCCGGTGGATTCAACCACAATCTCTGCCCCCAGGGACGACCAATCAAGGTCTGCGGGGTCCTTGGTCTTGAAAACCCGTATCGACTTCCCATTGACTGTAATGGAGTCTGCGCCATGAGCCACTTCGGCGCCGAGGGTTCCGAACACAGAGTCGTACTTCAGCAAATGCGCCAGGGTTTTCGGGTCCGTGATGTCATTCACGGCTACGAATTCAATACCCTGGTCATCGAGCGCCGCACGCAGCAAGTTCCGTCCGATGCGCCCAAAGCCATTGATCCCAACCTTAACAGGCATAAACAATCCTCCATGGTTCGTAATTATTGAACTAATTCAAATCAAGAATCTTACGCGGCTTTGCCCGATGTTGTCAAAGTCAGCGCTTGCCAATGAAGGCAATTAGTCTCGCTTGTAGTCAGTTAAACCCAAGGGACTGATAGGTTGACATTATTGCCCATCTCCCAATTGGCAGGTAGTCTATCGGCGGCGTGGGTTTTTCCTTGGGGTTCACACAGGGCTGATAAGGTCGCAAGTAGTTATCTCATGGAGAGGAGCGGGAGTAACCCGTTCCCCAATTCAGGAGGGCCAACCTATGCGCAAATGGATGTGGTTTTTAGCCGTAGTTCTGACAGTCGGTCTCGAAACACTCGATTTGCGTGCGCAGGCCAGCGGGGCGCACATCGATGGAATCATCCTTGGCGCTCAAGGGCTGCCGTTACCCAACGTTAGGGTCACTCTCACGGAGACCCAAACGAGGCTGACGCGCACGGTGGAAACCACGCCGGAAGGCACCTACCATTTTGTTAGTCTCAATCCAGGGCAATACCAACTCTCTGCCGTGTCGCAGGGCTTCGACTCGCCAGTGCGGACGCTGACTCTGGAAGTGGACCAGTACCTGCGCCTCGATTTCGTAATGCAGGTAGGACCGCTTAAGCAGGAGGTCCAAGTGGTCGGCGCTCGGGAGATGTTGCGCACAGCGGATGCCAGCTTAGGAGAAGTGATCGAGCCCACTTTAACCAAGGAACTGCCGCTGAATGGCGGGCATCTGCTCGACCTGGCGCTGCTGGTCCCGGCCGCTCATGCGGGATTTGGGGCGCAAGCGGGGAACAACAATCCGCTCTACTGGCGGCCCAACCAAAACTCGGCGTTGAGCGTCGGGGGCGGGCGGCCTAACGCCAACTATTTTTTGCTGGATGGCTCGACGGATACCGACCCTACTTTCAACACGCTCGCCTATAGCCCATCGCCCGATGCCATCCGCGAGTTCAAGGTGCAGACGGGAAGTTACTCGGCGGAATTCGGCGGTGCGGGCGGTGCTCAAGTAAACATCGTGACGAAATCCGGCGGCAATGACCTGCACGGAGATGCCTACGAGTTTGTCCGCAGCAATACGTTTGACGCCCGCACGTTCACGGACCCCCGCAATATCCCCCACCTCGCGCAAAACGAATTCGGCGCTTCATTGGGTGGCCCTGTCCGCAAGAATTCCACGTTTTTCTTCGCCAACTGGGAGGGCTTCCGCCTGAGCAACGGGTTGGCACGCATTGAGACCGTCCCCACAGCGATGGAGCGCATAGGAGACTTCAGCGCCAGCGGCGTGACCATCTACGACCCCTCCACCACACATCCCAATCCCAATTACAACCCATCGCTTCCCACCACCTCTTCCAATCCTGCTGTCTTACGCGACCCGTTTATGAACGACACGATCCCCAGCGGCGAAATCAGCTCCGTCGCCACCGGCGAGTTGGCGCAAGTGCCGCTTCCCAATATTGCTGCCGGCAGCATGATGGGCATGGGAATGAGCCCGGCAGCGGGGCCAGACTCCAACAATTATCTTGATCTCCGCACTAACCGCAATTTTTCCAATCAGGGAACGCTCCGCATCGATCAGAATTTACCCCATGGCGACACGTTGTTCGGGCGCTATTCTTTCCTTGCCGAGCGGGATTTTACTCCCGAGAATTTGCCCGGCTTTGGATTCTTTGACAACAACCTTGCCAAGAACCTGACCCTCCAGCACACTCACCTCATTTCGTCTACGACGGTAAACGTGTTCTGGCTGGGGATGTCACGCCTTTCCATGCACCGCTACGCTCAAGACAACTTCACCACTGATTACGTCACCCAACTGGGTATTCAAGGTGTGGGATTCGGAGGCCAGGGGGCATGGGGCATGCCCTACGTAACGGTCCAGGGTTACAACGCCTTTGGCGATTCCTATGCCGCGACGCCGGTGCACGATTGGGATACCGTCTTGCAAGTTGGCGACACATGGAACAAGCAATGGGGGCGACACTCCTTCAAGGCGGGCGGCGACTTCCGGGATTACGACTGGCCGATGTGGGGGTTCTTTCAGAACCGCGGTTACTATCAGTTTACCAACGGCTTCACCACTCGGACGGCCACCAACGACCGCACCGGCGCCGCGCTGGCAAGTTTCCTGCTGGGCCTGCCCGTCGTCAAACAGCGGCAGGCCGGCATTCCTGCCATGAATCTGCGCCAGTGGTATGGCGACGCCTTCGCGCAGGACAACTGGCGCGTCACCGCCAACACCACGCTCAACGCGGGCTTGCGCTACGAGTATATGAGCCCGCTCACCGATATTCAGGCTGACAAGCGCGGCAGCAACCTAATTTTCCAAAATGGTATCCCATATATTTTCATCGGGGGCCAGGACGGCACTCCTGCCGGGTTGCTCTACACTCGCAAGCTCAACTTCGCTCCTCGAGTGGGCTTGACCCACGCTTTCCAGGGAAGGTTCCCCTTCGTCATGCGCGCGAGTTACGGTGTTTTCTTCACTCCCGTCGATATGAACACCTGGTGCAATCAGCGTCACAACGTACCGTTTGTCTTCCCCCAAACGCAACAGAGTGATAACTACACTCCCAGCCTTACGGGATTCAACTTTGCCCCACCGGTTCTGTGCCGGACCGTCGTCAGCTTCACTGCCTTTGACCCGCATAGCCAGTCGCAGTACATCGAGCAATGGAGCTATTCACTCCAGAAATCGCTTTCCACCAACACCGTGGTGGAGATTGGCTATCAAGGCGACAACGGATACCACCTCCAGCGCGCTCACCTCATCAACAACCCGCCTCCCGGACCGGGGCTCCTCCAGCCTCGTCGGCCCTTCAAATCGATCAGTTTCCTTCCTGGAACAATTTTCCCGAGCGATGTCACCATTGCCAGCCCGGTTCAGCCCGTTTCCACCATCAATCTGCTGGAAAACTCTGCGCGCAGTTGGTACAACGCGGGCTGGGTCGACGTCCGCCGCCGCTTCTCCCACGGACTCACTTTTCTTACGAACCTTGCGTGGGCCAAGAGCATCACCAATGCCCCGGACTTTCGCTCCCCCATGGATGAGTCCGCCATCCCGCAAAATGATTCTGATCTCGACGCCGAAAAAGGGCTGGCCTGCGACGTTCGCTTGCGCTACGTCGCCAGCTTTGTCTACCATTTGCCCGGGATCGCCCGGCAGACGTGGATCAGCCGCCTCACCTCGCATTGGGAGCTGGCGACGGTCTACCAGGCGCAGACGGGAATGCCGTTCACCATTTCGGTGTTTGGTGACACGGCCAATGCCGGCACGATACTGGGAGAGAATCCTATCAGAGCAAATTACAAGGGCCAGCCGGTGTTCCCGTCCGGCACCCACACCTCCAACGAGTGGTTCAACATCGGCGCCTTTGTAGCCCCACCCGCTTATACCTTCGGCAATGTAGGGCGTAATACCGTGGAAGGGCCGGGAATGCAGATTGCGGACGTTGCCTTGACGCGCGAGCTCCACCTGCTGGAATCGCTGCGCTTGTAGATCGGCGCAGAATTTTTCAACGCGCTCAATCACACGAACTACGGCACTCCCAACCGCTTCGCGAACGAGCCGCAGTTTGGGACCATAACGATGGCTATGCACCCCGGCCGCGAAGCCCAGTTCAGCGCGCGAATTGCCTTTTGAGGCTGAACAGGCGGCGGAAAAACCCGTTTGGCCTGTCGTTCCGAGGAGCCGCAGGCGACCAGGAATCTCGCCTTGTCTTGAAAACACTCAGAGCGAGATTTCTCGCTCCGTTCAGAATGACAGTTTGGAAGGGTTGTTCCGTATCCTGTTTGGCGCCGAATCTTTCGCTATAAGTCACCGTGGGGAGGCGTGATGAAACTGCATGGAAAAGTGACTCTGTTGTTAGCCGCGACTATGCTGGGGATCGCAACGGCTCGGCCGCAAGGGAAGCCGGAGACGTTCCACGGCTACGTTATCGATTCAGCCTGCGCCTTCGTTAAGGATCTCAGGAAGCCGATCAGCGCAGAGTGCGCCGTGGCTTGCGCCAAAGCGGGTTCCCCTTTGGTTATCCTGGCGGATGACGGAGTGATCTATTGGCCCATTTCGGGAGAAACCCCCGCCAGAGGTCAGAATGAGCGGCTCTTACCCCTGGCCGGCCAGAGGGTCACGGTCAGTGGCAAGGTGTACCAAAAGGGCGGTTCACATGCCATCGTCATAGAGAAGATTCAAAGACGGGATTGAATTGAACGCCGGCTCCCCGCGCCATCGTGATCATCGTGCAGCGTCCTGCGAAGCTTGTCCTGATGTGGTATGGTTGGGGATGATGTCGCTTGCGATACGAACCCAGTGGTTCGCATTTTTCTTGGCGATTAAGCTTCTCGGGACGCAACCGCCCGAGGTCATGAGCGCCGAGCTGAAGCCGAATACGGTCGAGGCCTTCGACAAATATGTTCAGTTGACTGAGGCGCGAATCAATGGGGAAATCTCACAAGCCGATAAGTTCTTGTATGTGGACGGACTTGCTCCCGAGCGCCGGTCCCAGGTCCTGGCTGCACTCAAGCGCGGTGAGATATTTATGGAGCGGCTTCAGACGCTCGATGCCTCCGGCCGGAAAATGGAGGCGCCGGAGGCCATCATCCATCATTGGCTGGGCGAAGTTTTCGTTCCTGGCGCTAATCTCCGACAGACCATCGCCCTTATGCAGGATTACAATCGTCATCAGGACATTTATAAGCCGGAGGTGGTTCGCTCACGTCTGCTCAGCCGCCATGGGAATGACTTTAAAATCTACTACCGCCTGCGGAAAAAGAAAGTCATCACCGTCACGCTTAACACCAATCACGACGTGCGTTATTTTCCAGTAGATTCTACGCACTGGTACAGCCGCTCGTACTCGACCAAGATCGCCGAAGTTGCCAATGCGGACACGCCGAACGAGCGCGAAAAGCCCATCGGCCACGACGGGGGATTCCTCTGGCGAATCAATTCTTACTGGAAGTTTGAGGAGAAAGACGGCGGAGTCTACGTCGAGTGCGAGTCAATTTCCCTCACCCGCGACATTCCCACGGGATTGGGCTGGCTCATCAAGCCCTTCGTGACCAGCATTCCTAAGGAATCCCTGGAGATGACCTTGGGGTCAACCCGGACTGCGCTCGGCGGGGGCAGTAGACAGTGGGCAGTAGGCAGAAGGCGGTAGCGCAGACCTGCTTCTTGGGTCTGCGGCTTTTCAGATTGTGTGGAGACGGCCGCCGAGGCCGGGGCATGTCCTGTCATGCTGAGCGCAGCGAAGCATCTGCGCAGTTCGTCGCCAAGGCTGAGCGTCCAATCCTGGAGGAGAACTACAGCGATCCTTCGTCGTCCCGATCAGATCGGGACTCCTCAGGATGACAAGGGTTGTCCAGCCCTTAGCCCCCAGTTCCCAGCCCCCTCTTCTGCTCGAGCAAGGAATAGAGCACCGGCATCACGAGCAAAGTAATGAAGGTTGAGATGGAGAGTCCACCGATGACGGCCAGGGCCAAGGGTTTTTGCAATTCCGCTCCCGCCCCAAGACCCAGGGCCAGAGGAAGCAAGCCAAAAAGCGTACAGAGTGTGGTCATTAAAATAGGACGCACGCGGATTTTGCCGGCCTGCACCAGGGCTTCGGTGAGCGGCATCCCCTGCTCTTCCCAAAGCTTGTGAACGTACTCAAAAAGAATGATGCCGTTCTTTACCACCAAGCCCACCATCAGGATGATCCCCATAAATGACGACACGTTGAGCGCCGTCCCGGTAGCAAGCAGCATCGCGAAGACGCCGAGGAGTGAAAGCGGGGCTGCCGACATGATAATCAAGGCGGGGGCGAAGGCGCGGAACTGGATCACTAGCACGATGAAAACCGCCGCCAGCGCCAGGCCGAGGACGGAGAGTAGGTCGCGGAAGGAGCTTTGCTGGCTTTCATAGAGCCCGCCTAGTTCATAGGTGG
>Ga0315282_10003276_pt1 | contig 29133 bp, 33 predicted proteins | sample YL17G07_20_MG_FD_203693 | JGI IMG/M metagenome (GOLD analysis project Ga0315282, IMG submission 203693) | Sediment microbial communities from Yellowstone Lake, YNP, Wyoming, USA - YL17G07_20 | ecosystem: Environmental > Aquatic > Freshwater > Lake > Sediment | place: USA: Wyoming | collected... | reverse complement strand
AGGAATATGTACAAAAATTAAAAAAATTTAGCGAAAAAGAACGTTTACCAATTAAAACAAAATTAGCTGATGTAAAAAATTTAAAACTTAAAGAAGATTACTATTCTTTAATTTTAAGTGTCGCTATCCTTGACTTTCTTAGAATTTACGAATTCAAAAAGTTAATTCCAAAAATCAAAAAATCTCTTAAGGTGGACGGTATTTTTTATTTAGTGGTTTTTTCAATAAAAGACCCTGCTTTTAAAAAGTGTAAAAAAGAATTAAAAATGGTTGGAAAAAACACTTTTTATCTTCCCCAATTAAAAACTTTCCGCCATTTTTTTGAAAAAAAAGAGATGTTGAGTTTATTAAAGGGTTTTCGAGTTCTTAAAATAGAAACAAAGAAAATAAAAGATATTAATAATAAAAAAAGTCATTTCCATCAAATTATTAGAATCACCGTAAAAAAAAGGATAGGAGACCGAAAATATCGATCTCCTTTTTCCTAGTCCCAAAAATTAATATTAATCATCGGGACCGGCCCCACATGGATGGCAGTGGCATTCTCCGCGAAGTTGTTGAAGTGTTTTCTTCTTAACATCTTCTTGGGGTGAGCAATGGTTGCAGGGATCACAGAATATCCCAGAATCCCTTGCCTTAGGATTCCACATTGCATACTTATTGAGCACAGCCGCATCTTCTGTGGGTACTATTGATCTATTCTCAAGCATGGATTTTTCACCTCCTTTTCTTTAAATTTACTTCCAGCATTGAGGATCAGAAGCAAAATAATCTCCTTTTGTAGCATAAGCTATAGCTCGGCATCCTCTACAATACGGAAGTAGTTCGCAATCACAACACTTCTCTAGTTTTTCTACGCATCGTAAACTGTTTAACGTTTCAGAAAGAATAAAAATGTCTCTTATTTTCTGATCAGGAACTCTTCCGATTGGGATCCCAAGCCTTCTACAAGCCAAAACTGTACCATCTTCCAAAATACAAACTTCTGAGCATCCAATACTACATCCGCTCCATATAAGATCTTCTTTTTTTGAGGGTTTATGACAATTTCCTTTTTCCCATTCAAGCAACACCCAAAGTGGTTCTCCGCCCCCAAAAAAAGTATCCTTACCTTTATGTTCTTGATACTTATCATCAAGCACAGAAAGAAAATCTCGATACTCTAAAGGAGAAAATGAAGCTGCTTCTTTTATTTCTTTTCCCTGTCCTATTGGTACAAACCGATGAAACCCGAAAAGTTCTACCCCGATTTCTTCAACCACTAAATCAATAAGTTTTGGAATCTCTTTAAAATTTATTTTACTTACCGTATTCATTATCACAGTCCTCATTTTATACCTCTGGAGCAGTCTTATTTTCTTTATGGTGTTTTGAAAACTTCCCGAATACCTAAGGTAATCATGGGTTTTTTCTAAACCATCAAGGCTCATTTGGTAAGAATAAACTCCTTGTTCTTTGAGTTTCTCGACGAGCTCCTCTGTCAATAATTCTGGATTACCAAGTATGCCGATTATCATATCAGGAATCTGAGCCCGGGCATAACCCAGTAATTCAAAAAAAGAAGGATATAGTAAAGGATCGCCGCCCGTGAAATGTATGCGTCCCTTACAGCTCCATCTTTTTAGAAGTGATTTGAAATCATCGATTACTCTCTTAGAGTCTTCAAGAGAAAGTATGTGTCCTTTTTCTTCCATATAACAGTGCCTGCAGTGATTTGGACAAGCGTTCGTTAAATGCCACTGTAAGGTAATTACTGGTCTTTTTTCATTTAAATCCTCTCTTATAATATCTTTATGCTCGTTCTCTTTCATTTTCCTCACCTCCTTTTAATTTGGAATGAACTACTAATTTCAAAACCGAGAACCATTCTCGGTGTGCTATTTTTAGAATAGTCAATAACACTCCTTTTGTCAAGTAATTCGTAATGGTTCAATACCTTTGCAACACCTTGTAGTAAAATTATGTATATGCCCTACACCACCAACCCACATCTGCCGAGATTAAGAGCTAAAACCGTCGGCCTTGTTGCCGACGGCTGACCAGTCAGAAAAGTATCAGGATATTGCGGCGTCTACCCCGGTTACCGTGAATTCATTGTTTATTGGACATCGCATGTCCAACAATAAGAAAAGCTCTTGTTTCACTTCTCCCAAATCCTCTCCGGCGTTAATTGCCTGCCCCGTAGGGAATTTATTCTCCTTTGGGGCTTCAAAATTTTCTCAATAGCCATAATTTTGTCCCCTATTCTATATATTTTATTCAATTCAGCCAAAATAGCAACAAAAAGGCCCAACCAATAAAAATGTATCATGTCTTGACTTTGGTTTTTATTTTGTTAGAATGCACTTAGAACATTGAAATATTAAAATGTTAGGACAAGGAAAAAGGAAAAATAAGAACTTTACAAAAAAGGAGGAAAAAGAAATGAAAGGGAAAAAAGAAAAAATTGTGTTTTTAGTAGGGTTAATGATTTTTTTAACAGCCTGTGCCGGGGTAAAAGATTATTTAATGGGAGACCCCCGCGTTACCAGTTCTACTCCACAAACTGTTTCTCAAGTTCAAGCTGAAGCTTGGAAAGGACAAAAAGTCAGGGTGGCAGTAATGGAATTTGAAAACAAAACCGGAGCCTATTATGAAGCAACGGCACATGGAAGTGCTGTTCAGGTAGTCACGCCAGGTGGTCCTCCGGCCAGAACAGTTACCGTGAGAGATCCCATTGGCAGTGGTATGAGAGAACAATTGATTACTGCTCTGTCCCAAACCCAAGCGTTTTTGATTATTGAAAGAGCTTATATCAAAGACGTTTTAAGTGAACAGGATTTGGCCCAAACTGGACGGGTTCGGCGAGAAACAGCTCCTGGAGTTGGTGATTTGGTAGCAGCTGAGTTCCTTATTTACGGGGCGGTGACTGAATACACCCCAAGCCAGGCCAGTGTGGCAGCTGGAGCGGGTTATGGCGCTCTACCCATCCCCAGTGATCCAACCGTCAGTCCAGGAAATATTTTTCTACAAATTCTCCGGCAGAAAGCTTTAGCTGGCTATGGAGAGCAAGACCATGTGGCAATGGATATAAGGTTGGTGGATGCCAGAACCGGTGTTATTGTCAATTCAACCTCAGTGGAAGCCCATCCTAAGGATATCGGCGGAGCATTTGGCGGAATGTTTGGTGAATTCCTGATAGGTGTTGGAGGCCAATATCAGACCCCGATGCAAAAAGCCATTCGGGCAGCCATAGTTAGAGCAGTTAATTGGATTGCTGATCAAACGCTAAGAGGCAGAGAAGCCCAAGCAACTCCAATAATGACTGCTCCAGTTCGGACCGGCACTTTACAACAATCATTGGTGACAGTAACCAGTTCTATTGCCAATATCCGCTCGGGCCCGGATACCAAGTATGATATTGTAGACAAAGTAAGTAATGGCATGCAACTTGCTGTTCTTGACTCAACTCCTGATTGGTTTAAAGTCCGTACTCCCAGCGGAAAGGAAGGTTGGATTTTTAAAGAGTTGACAAAGTAAGATTTATCTAAAAAAGAGGTCATTCTTTTGACCTCTTTTTTTATTTGGACTTATTTGGACATCGCATGTCCAATAATCAATAATTCCGGAAATTTCAGCCCGCATTTTTATATTTTACTTTATCTCTCGTCAAAAAACAACAAACCCCGCCAATAAAAAAGCCCCCAGCGCAGTTGTTGACTGGGGACCTTAATCTTTCCACCTTGGACTATCTGCCCTTGGACTCGATTTAACCTCCCCATCGTTTTTCTAAAACCACACCGTACATGCCATTTGGCCCGGGCGCACCTTCGGCGATCATCCAGCCGGTACCGATCAGCAATTCTTTCAACTCACAAGGCGAAACCATCAGTAGGTCAAACCAGTCGCCGATTTTTTCTTGGTATTCGATTCTTATGCGAATTAAACCTGGGGGCCTTCCCGCTTTGCGATTTCTTTCGTGGTAAACGAGGTGTTCGGGCTTTTCTGTCTGATATGGGTCTCTGGTAGTCGCGATTATCCTGCCTTTTTTGGTGGATATTTTGTAAAGAACTTCAAGGAGGTCTCTGGTTTCTTTCAAGCCGCCAGCCAAGCCGAAGTTGTTGAACAACATTAAAACCGAATCGAAATGGTTTTCCGGAAATTCCAGTTTCCGTAAGTCCATTGCCCAGAGATTTTTCACTCCCCTTTTCTTCATCACCAATAAAGCTCCCTCGGAAATATCTACGGCATGGACCTCGTGACTCTTTAACTGAAGATAAAGAGTATGTCTTCCCGCGCCTGCACCCAAATCCAATACCCGACCTTGGGTATAGTCAATAATCTCTTTCTCAAAATCTTGCCAAGCCGGATATTCGTCAAAATACACCCCCACGTTCTGCGATTCGCAAAGCCCGTCATCTCGACGGACAATGTAGCGAGTTCGCTCACCGCAAAAATAATCTCGGCAATAATAAGCGATCAAGCTTTCTCCAAACGCATCCGTCATTTTTAATACCTCCTTTTTAATTTTTAAGATAAATAAATTTTAACACATCTATCAATAATGTCAACGTCGAATAAAAGACCGCCGGTACATCTAATCCCGACGGTCTTGAAGTAATATCAGGAATTAATTAAAGTATGTCTTTGTAATCAAAATGCATCGCTTTTCTGACAAGCGATAAGGTCTCCTTTGCTTCCTGGCGGGTTTCATCAATGCCCGTCTTCAATATCTCGCCGACTAATTTCGGCCTGGCCTCAAAGTGCTGCCTTTTCTCCCTGATGGGCGTCAGAAATTCGTTCAATATCTGAACCAATCTTTTCTTGACTTCCACGTCGCCGATTTTGCCTTTTTTATATTTTTCTTTCAGAGTTTTCAATTCTTCTTTGTCTTGGCAAAAAGCGTCCAAATAGGCAAAAACCACGTTACCCTCCAAATGCCCGGGGTCGGTGGCCCGGATACGGGTCGGATCGGTATAGGCCTGCATCACTTTTTTTGTTACCTCTTGGGGAGAGTCCTTTAAATAAATGGCGTTATTGCGGCTTTTTGACATCTTCTGGCCGTCAATACCGGGTAACCTGGGAAAAGAGCCAAGCAAGGGCTCGGGCACGGGAAAAACCTCGCCAAACAAGCGGTTAAAGGCCCTCGCTATTTCGCGGGTCTGCTCAATATGCGCCAACTGGTCCTCACCCACCGGAATTAAATTTGCCCGGATGCTCAAAATATCGGCGGCCTGGGAAACCGGATAGCCCAGAAAGCCGTAGCTCAATTCTTTTTTACCGATTTTGGCTGCTGCCATTTCTTCTTTAACGGTCGGGTTTCGCTGCAAACGGGGCACGGTCACCAGCATGGAAAAATACATGGTCAGCTCGGCAATTTCCGGAATTCTTGATTGAACAAAAAACGCGCTTTTTTGCGGGTCCAGACCAACGGCCAAATAATCCAAAACTATTTCTTTGATGTTTTGGCTGATTTTCGCGGTTTCTGACAAATGGTCGGTCAGCACCTGATAATCGGCAATGATAAAAAAACATTCGTGCTCTTCCTGAAGTTTGACCCGATTTGCCAAAGAACCGACATAATGCCCGATATGCAAGGGCCCGGTGGGCCGGTCGCCGGTCAGTATTCTTTTTTTTTGTTTTTTGTTAACCATATATAAAAAGTTAAGCGCAGAATTTATTTTCCACCAATTTTAGCAGTTGGATTATTTCCGGATCGTCCAGAATTTCCTTAGCCCGCCGCACCCACAAGCGATGCTTAATTTTGCCGTGTTTTTTCCAGTACTCCAAGCCCTGCAGCAGGTTGATCATTTTATCCGCCTGGCGCACAAACCGGCTTTCCTTGCTGATACCCCTTTCATAATCCAGCCATAAGGCCATAAATTCCAATCTCAGGTCTTTGGGTAAATCGGCTAAAAGCTTTTTCATCGCTTTCATTTCCATTTTTTGCTTTATTTTTTCCAACCTCTTTCTTTGGTTCAAAGTCGGCCGACCGGGCTTGGGTTTTAAATGCATCACTTCTTTTATGGTTGTCCGGCCTTTTTCTTTCAAGGCCGCGGCGTCATAAGCGGTAAAGTCGGGCGAATAGACCTCGCAGATATCGTGGATCAGGGCCATTTTTATGGCTTTATCCAGATTGATTTTTTTCCTCTTGCCCAAAACCCAAACCAACATCGCCAGATGAAAAATATGCTCGGCCGTGGTCTCCGGATTTTTAATTTTGTGAATTGTCCAGCCCCGCCGGCCGTTTTCTTTAAGTTTGCTGATATTGAGCAAAAAATCCAAAATGGTTTTCATATTTATTCGCCCAAAATTTGAAATTGGTATTTCCTCGGCCGGGCCCGGTCCAGTTCCACAAAGAAAATCCGCTGCCACTGGCCCAGCTGCAGATTACCTTCAATAATATTGAGGGTGACGTTTACCGGCAAATGAATGGCCTTGCAGTGGGCGTGGCCGTTGACGCATTCGTCTGAGCAAACATTAACGGTGCGCACCTTGAAATCATCGTGACGGTAAATCAGCTTTTTGGGAGACAAATGCTCCAAACTTCTTTTAATATCTTCGAGCAGCAAGGGCTCGTTTTCGTTCACCATTAAAGCCGCGGTGGTATGAAAGGTTTGAATGTTAATCAAGCCGTTTTTTATCTGGCTTTCTTTAATAAAATCCTTAACCTGGTCGGTAATATCCAGAAAATCAAACTCGCCTTTTGTCCGGTAATCAATTATTTTATTGAATGTTTTCATAGGATATTTTATTTGTTATTTTTGCCTTTCCACGACCAGATCGGCAATTTCGCCCAATAATTTATTATATTTGTTTTTGGGCAAAAGTTTAAGCCTGGCCTTGGCTTTTTCGGCCAGCCGGCGGCTGTAGTTTATGGCGCGCTCTTTGGCGTGAGTTTTTTTAATCAGATAAATCGCGCGCTTGATATCGGCTGGCCGCAATCTTTTTTTTCTGATGATCTGCCAAAATTCCTTTCTCTCGTGAGATGAAAACTCCTGGTTAGCAAAATAAATAACAATGTTTCCGCCTTTCCGCTCTTCAATGTCTTTGCCGATTTTTTTGCCCAGTTTTTTTTCTTCGCCGAAAATATCCAGGATATCGTCCCGCATCTGGAAAGCCACGCCCAGATAATAGCCGTAATTCCTGATGGCTCTTATCTGAAATTTTTTCGCACCAGCACACAAAGCCCCCGCCTCGCAACAGGTTTGAAGCAAAGAGGCGGTTTTTTTCCGCGCCATTTCAAAGTAGTCCTTCTCGGTAATGCTGCGGTAGCGGTGTTTTAAGATATAGGGCTCTTTTTCCCTGCCGGCCTGCTCAAATAAAATATCCATAATTTCACCCTCGGCCAAAACCTTCATCGCTCTGGCAAACAATTCAACGGTCTTTGCCGGCTCTTTGGAACGAATGGCTTCTTGAAAAATGGCGGCGGCGCAATCAATAGTGAGACATTCGGCAATGGCTTTGCCGTATTTTGCCCAGCAGGTTTTTTTGCCCCGCCGCAATTCGCTATTGTCTATTATATCATCAATGATCAAAGAATAATTATGCAAAATTTCAAGCCCGGCGGCCGGAAATAAAGCGTCTTTTAAGTTGCCTCCGAACAACTGGCAAGACAAAACAGTCAGGACCGGCCTGAGTTTTTTCCCGCCCGATTGCACCGGATAAACAACCGAGCTCTGGAACCTTTTATCAATATAAAGAACCAATGTTTTTTCTATTAACGGCTGAACAGATTTGGCAATACTGGTAAAAACTTTTTCTAAATTTTCTTTATTTTTTGCTTGACGCATATTTTAAGGCCGGTTTTAGCCAAGGAGCGTATTTTTTATGATTTTTAACAACATCTTTTTTCAGCTCCCCGACTCCGACCCATTTATACGAGACCACTTCTTTGGGATTCGGCTTTATCTCACCACGACACCTACTACCCACAAAAACATCGCATAATTCGTGTTCTGAACCGATGTTTTTGTAGGGAACTTGGTAATAAAACCGGCCAACATGTTTAAGTTGACAGGCCGGCCCAAGCTCGTGTTTTAACCTTTTTTTGACCGCGGTCAGGTTTTTCTCTCCTTTTCTCGGGTGGCTGGAAAAGGACGCTTCCCAAAAAAGCGGCCAGAGTTTTTTGATATTGCTCCTTTTTTGAATTAAAACTTGCCCTTTGTTATTAAAGATAAAAGCGGTAAAGGCGCGATGAAGCAGTCCTTTGCCCTGATGACATTTATCTTTATTGGCGTATCCGATAGTCCTGTTCTTTTTATTAACGAGAATCAGTTTCACTTTTATTTATTTTATCTTGTTTTCTCCAATTTGGCAACCAGTTCATAAATGTCTCCGGCGCCCATAATTATCACTACTTCCCCGCCTTTTAAGTTTCTCTTCAGGTAACCGACGATATTTTCTTTGGGTAAATAGATTGTTGCCGGTTTCCCCACGGCCTTAACCAGTTTTTCCGAGTTTATCTTTTTTTTGATTCCTTTGTCTTCCCTGCCGGCCACGTCATAGACATCAGTTAAGATTAATTTATCAATAAAAAATTCGTCCTGAGTTTGTCGAAGGACCTTCACAAAATCGTTGAATAGATAATAAGTCCGCTGGTATTGGTGTGGCTGGAAAACCAACCAAATTTTCCTTTTAGGATATTTTTCCCTTGCTGCCTGGCAAGTGACTTTTATTTCTGTCGGGTGGTGACCGTAATCACTAATTAGTTTGTAGTTTATACCTGCCCCGTTGGCTCCGACGTCACGTCGGAGTCCTTCGGGGGTTTTTAGTTTGATAGTTTTTTCTTCAAATCTTCTCCAAGCGCCCTTATATTCGGATAAGGATTTAAAAATGACCTTGTCTGAAATGCCTAATTGCCGGCCAACGGTCAATGCCGCCAAGGCATTAGCCATATTATGCCGCCCCGGGATCTTTAAAATTTTCTTTATTTTTCCCGCTTCCTTCTGTTTGATTGAGTAATTTTTAATTTTGAATTGCTTGCCCCGTAGGGAAACGAAGTTTCTCCTTCGGGGTAATTTTGATTTTTGAGATTTGATTTTTGAGATATTCTTATCATCGTTATTTGCCACCAGAACACCATCTTTTGGCAAGTGGCTAATATATTTTTTGTAGGTCTTGAGTACATTATTTAAGTTCTTGTAATAATCAAGGTGCTCCCTTTCAATGGTGGTCAAAACAATAATTTTAGGCCAGTAATTCAAAAAAGAGGCAAAATGCTCATCGGCCTCAATCACCAGATATTTTGATTTCCCCACCCGGCAATTTGATCCTTCGACAAGCTCAGGACTAAATTCTTTTAGCTTGGTACCGACAATCACCGTCGGGTCAAGGCTGGCTTTTATCAGTATCAGACCAATCATTGCCGTGGTCGTGCTTTTACCGTGAGTGCCCGAAACCGCAATGGTGAAATATTTTCTGGTCAACTCTCCCAGCGCCTCGGGATAACTCCATATTTTTAGTTTTTTGTTTTTAGTTTTTAGTTTGTAGGCTTGTTTTAATTCTGGATTATTTGGTTTAACCGCTGGGCTAAAAACTACCAAATCCACACCCCAAGATAGATTATCGGCTTTGTGTTTGCCAATTTTTATCCTGGCACCGGCTTTTTTTAGAGCGCCGGTAATTTCCGAGCGAGCCAAGTCCGAGCCCGACACTTGCCAGCCGGAAGCCAAATAATATCGGGCCAACGCCGAAACCCCGATACCGCCAATACCGATAAAATGAACTTTGTTTTTTTTCATTTTCCCAAGTTAATTGATTCTAAAACAAAATATTCCGGACCTTTTGGCTTTAATTTGCTTTCCATAATTTCTATTGAATTGACTTCAAAGGCCAAATTGATTTCCTCGTCAATTTGCGGCCTTTCCTCCGGGTCTATATTTTTAAATTCCCACTGTTTTAGCCGGGCCAGAGTAATATGGACCGCATATCCCCTTTCTTCTTTTTCCGTTTGGCCGCCAAGGGAATTTACCAAATCTTTTTGTAGATTGACCAGTTCCGCGCTTTTTTGCCCTTCGGCCCAAATCATCCGAGGGGGTTTTTTAGGCGGTCCGTAGCAGATTTTTTTAAGATCAATCGGAAAGGACTGATGTCTTATGACAACTTCTCTGACGATTTGGCAGACTTCCGGCAGTTCTTCGTTGCTCGTGTCGCCCAAAAAAACCAGCGTAATATGCAGGTTTTGTTTTTTTGTCCAGCGGGCCGGCAAATCAGGCCAATGGTTTTCGTAAGTTGAGAGTTTATTTTTAATGTTTTCCGGCAGATTAATCGCAATAAAAATCCTGTGCATTGATTGAATATTATCACAAATAGCGTTAAAATTAAAGTAGGAAAATGAAAACCCTGAAAACTGCTAAAAAATCACACGAGGCGCATTTGTACGAAAAAATAGAAGATAAAAAAGTCCGTTGCCGGAACTGCGCTTACTATTGCCTTATCCTGCCCAAAAAAAGAGGCATCTGCGGGGTCAGGGGAAACCAAAACGGCAAATTGTATACCCTAAACTACGGCAAAGCCGTTGCCTGCCATATTGATCCGATTGAAAAAAAGCCGTTTTTCCATTTCCTGCCCGGCTCTCATTCTTTATCAATTGCTGCGGCTGGCTGCAATTTTTCCTGCCAAAACTGCCAAAACTGGGACATTTCCCAATCTCCTAAACCTAATAAACCGGTCCGGGGTGAAAATCTCCCGCCTAAAGAAATTATTGAAGCCGCCAAAAAAAATAATCTGCCCAGCATTTCCTACACTTATACCGAGCCGGCTATTTTTTCCGAATACGCTTTTGACACGATGAAACTGGCAAAAAAAGTCAACCTGAAAAACTGCTGGGTGACTAACGGCTTTTTGTCAAAAGAACTTTTTTATCTGATTTTTCCTTATCTTGATGCCGCTAACGTCGACCTGAAAAGTTTTTCCGACAAATTCTATATTGAACACTGTAATGCCCGGCTCCAGCCGGTGCTGGACACTTTGGTTAGAATGAAAGAAAAGAATATCTGGCTGGAAATCACCACCTTGGTTATCCCCTCTTTGAGCGATTCGGCCGAGATGTTTGAAAATATCGCCAGGTTTATTAAAGAAAAACTGGGACCGGAAACCCCTTGGCATATTACCCAATTCAGCCCTACCGTTTCCTGGAAGCTCCAACATTTACCCGCCACCCCTATAGAAACCCTGCAAATGGCTTATAAAATCGCCAAACTTAACGGCTTAAAATACGTTTATACCGGCAACGTGCCCGGATTACCCTCGGAAGACACTTTTTGCCCCAAGTGCGGCAAATTGGCGATAGACCGGACAGGTTTCCTTGTTGACCGCTATGACAAAAACGGCAAATGCCTAAACTGCGGCAGCGATTTAAATTTAATATTAAATTAAATTGTCGCCTTAATACTGCCATGGCTGAGATAACACGACAGCGAAACGATACGCCTTAATACTGCCATGGCTGAGATAACACGACAGCGAAACGATACGCCTTAATACTGCCATGGCTGAGATAACACGACAACGATAAGCTTGAGATGCTAATAAAAACTTAAAATTCTAAAAAACTTGAAATTCTTAAAAGATAAAAATTATGACAAAAATTATTTTCGCCGCCATTTCTCCCCATCCGCCAATAATCTTACCTTCAGTTGGTTCGCCAAAAGATAGGGCTAAAGTTAAAAATACAATTGAGGCATTGGAAAAATTGGGTAGAGAATTAAAAGAAAAAAACCTTGATTCAATAATCATTTCCTCGCCCCATCCTGACTGGGGATTTGAGGTGCCGCTGCATTTCTTGTTAAATTCAAAATTCAAAAGTCAAAAATCAAAATCGCAATTCAAAATTCAAAATTATCAAAATCCAGCGAATATTACAGTTGATGAATCATCGGATGCCAAAATAATTTATCCTGTTTTAACGACTTTTGATTCTCCTCAGCAACATTTTGAGTGGGGTAAAAAGTTTTATTTGAAAATTGGAAATTGGAAATTGGAAATTGCCCTCATAGCCAGTGGGGACTTGTCCCACTGCTTGAGGGCTGATGGTCCTTACGGCTTTCACCCCCAAGGCCCAAAATTTGACGCCGAATTGATAGAATCCTTAAAAAAGAAAGATATTAAAAAGATTTTAGGGTTGGATGAAATGTTTCCCGAGGCCGCTGAATGCGGGTTGCGCTCTTTCTGTTTTCTTTTGGGAATACTGGAAACCGCCAAATTAAATTGGCAGCCGGAAATTTTGTCTTATGAGGGGCCCTTTGGCGTAGGCTACCTGGTGGTAAATTTTAAATTGAATTCTTAATTATGCTTTTTCCGACTTTTGAATTTTTTGCTTTTTTTGTCGTTGTTTTAGCTCTTAACTGGATATTAAAAGCCAAGCCCTTAATCTGGCGGCTTTTTTTATTGGCAATAAGTTATTTCTTTTACGCCACCTGGAATAGCCGTTTTGTGCTGTTGATTTTTTTAATTTCTGTTTTTAATTTTTTCAGCGCCTCATTTATTGATAAGGCAAAGGAGGAAAAAAGAAAAAAGTTTTTACTGGCCGGAACCATTATCATAAACGTTCTGGCTTTGGCGTTTTTCAAATATTATAATTTTTTTCGTGATTCGGCCGAAATCATCTTAAATAAAATGGGGCTAACTAATAATCTTCTTTTTTTGCAAATAGTCCTGCCCATCGGCCTTTCTTTCTATATTCTTCGGGTGATTTCCTATAACATTGATGTTTTCCGCCAAAAAATAGCGCCGGAGAAATCTTATCTTAATTTTGCAATTTATGTTGCCTTTTTTCCCCAGCTTTTGGCCGGGCCCATTATGAGGGCTGGTGATTTTTTGCCCCAGCTTAAATCAGGCGGTGCCAAAACTATTGCCAATTTAGAAAAAAACTTTGTTTTGATACTGGGCGGATTATTTAAAAAAATTGTTATTGCCGGCTATTTAACCACCAATATTGTAAGCGACGTTTTCGCCGTACCGCAAAATCATTCCCAACTGGCGGTCCTGTTGGCCATGTATGCTTATGCCGTTGTTATTTATTGCGATTTCAGCGCCTATTCGGATATGGCCATTGGTATTGCCGGCTTAATGGGTTTTAAGTCCCCCATCAACTTTAACGCTTCCTATTCGGCGGTTGATTTCCGAGACTTCTGGCGGCGATGGCACATTACTTTTTCCGAATGGCTCCGAGACTACGTTTATATTCCTTTGGGCGGCAACAGAAAAGGCCGGTTTAGAACCTACTTTAATTCCCTAATCACGATGTTGGTCAGCGGTCTGTGGCATGGCGCCGGCCTCAATTATCTTGCCTGGGGCCTGCTTCACGGCTTGGGTTTGGTTTTCAGCAATATCAGAAATGAGGCTTTGCAAAAATGGCCAAATAAAGCAAGGCGTAATTTTGAAAAACTGTTTTCCTGGTTTCTTACTTTTAATTTTATCTGTTTTTTCTGGATATTTTTTGGAGCGGCTAATTTGCAAAATGCTTTTGACATCATAAAACAGCTTTTTAATTGGCGGACTGGAATTGAACCGATTGATCTTTATGTTGTTGGTTTGATTATTTTGAGTTTTATTATTTTTGCCCTTGGCCGGAAAATCCAAAACTTATTTATCTCGTTAATTAATTTCCAAAGAGAGCTGCCGCCCTTTCTTAAAATCCTGTCTTCCTTCGTCTCAGTATTAATCATTGCTCTTTTGGTGATCTTGGCGCTAAAATTAGGGCCAGACATAATTCCTTCTTTTATTTATTTTAAATTCTGATTTTTATGAAAAAATTATCGTCTCCCGTCAAAGCGGTTATCATTATGGTGCTGGTTTTATTGCTGGTGATGTTTTATGAATCAAAAAGGATTGAAACCTTTTCCTTCGGGATAGAAAACTCTTTTTTGCGCTCCCTGGCTCTTTCTTATGTTTCGGCCTCGGAAAAAATTAAGGCGTCTTTGGGGTTAATGCCATTTTTTGGAAAAGAGGAAACTTTTTGGACTAATATAAAACAATCTCCAAAAATTTTTAATTACAACTCACAAACAAACCAAATAATTATAAACCCTGAATCTTCTCAATTACCTTATCAGCCCCTAAGGGTGGAGACGCCTTATAATATTTTAATTGTCGGCGACTCTTTTATTATTGAAGGATTCGGCCCGACGCTGGAAAAAGAATTGCTTTTATATAAAGAGACCGAAGTTTATAGAAAGGGAGTATATTCCACCGGACTTTCCCGGCCCGATTATTTCAACTGGGAAGAAGAAATAAACAAGCTCATTGTTCAAAACACCCCCAATGTGGCTATTGTTATGTTTGGGGCAAACGATGGCCAAGATATCAGAACTTTGGATAAAAAAATAATCCACTATGGAACTGACGACTGGAATACCGCCTACGCCAATAAGGTTGCCAATTTTATAAAAATTTTAAATAATAATAAGATATTTGTCTTTTGGGTCGGGAACCCCATTGCCCGGGATAAATATTATTTGGATAAAATGGCAAATTTGAATTCAATTTATCGGGCCGAATGCCAAAAATCTCCAGATTGCCTTTTTATTTCCACCTGGAGCACCCTGACCGGAGCCAATGGCAAATATTCTGCCTATTTGCCCGACGAAAACGGCCGCCAGCGCTTAGCCCGGGCTTCGGACGGTATCCATCCTACTTCCTTTGGCAGCAAAATTTTGGTAAAAGAAGTAATGGCTAAAATAAAAGAAAAAATAAAATTAGAAAAATTATGAGGATAGCGATTATTTCCGATAGCCACGATAATCTGGCTAATTTGAAAAAGGTCTTGGATTGGCTGAAAAAAAATAAGATCGCGGCCTTGATCCACTGCGGTGATGTTTTTAGAAAAGAAACTGTTTCGTTTATTTCTCAAAACTTCAAGGGTAAAATCTATATATCTCTGGCTGATGTCGATGATGATATAAAAAGAATCCCTCGGGTAAAAATTTATGAAAAATTCGGAGAACTCAAAAAAGACGGAAAGAAAATTGCTTTTTGCCATTTCCCAGAAAAAGCCAGAGAATTGGCAAATTCGCAAAAACTTGCCCCGTACCGTGCCGCTAAAGGCGGCTCTGATGCGGGGTATGACCTGGTCTTTTACGGCCACTTGCACAAACCCTGGAAAACAAAGATCAGAAAAACCATACTGGCCAACCCGGGAAATGTGGCCGGTATTTTCTTTAAACCCACTTTCGCCGTTTATGACACCAAAACGGATAAATTGGACTTGAAAATCCTAGAGAAATTAAGTTAAAATAAAGCTATGAAGCTAGTCGAACTCGCCAAACAGGCAGTAGAAAATTACGTCAAAGAAAACAGAATAATCGCTCTGCCAGAAGATTTACCGCGAGAATCGCTGACAAAAAAAGCCGGGGTCTTTATAACAATCAAAAAAGGCGGCAGACTAAGAGGCTGTATCGGCACTTATTTGCCGACCAAAGAAAATATCGCTTTAGAAATTATCCATAATGCTATTGCCGCCGCGACCCAAGATTATCGTTTCGGCGCGGTGCGACAAGAGGAACTGTCAAACCTTACCTACACGGTTTATATTCTCCACGAACCGCAGCTGGTAAGTGATTCTGCAGAGCTTGACCCCAAAAAGTACGGCATAATCGTCAAAACCACCCCAACTCAAAAACCTGACGGCGCCAATGTTTTTATTGACGGACACCTGCCCCGACCATATAAAACCGGACTCTTACTTCCTGATTTGGAAGGAATTAACACGGCCCAAGAACAAATTGCCGCGGCCTGCGATAAAGCCGGGGTTGATCCTGCACAAGAAAAAATCATTATTTATAAGTTTGCGGTGGAAAAATATGAGTAAGGTAAAGCTCCCAAAAAAGAAATCTAAGAAGAAGCAATTCTCGGAAACCGCTATCCAAAAAATAGTCAATCATTATTTTTTCACCAAAGGCCTCACCCTTGAAAAAATAAAAAAAGATGCTAAAAAGAAAAAGATAATTTATTCTCGCTTCACCCGGCCCGCCAAACAATTACTGGTATTGGCGGGCTCTGTTAAAAAAGCCAAGCGCGCCATTGATATTGTGGCCGCCTGGGCTAACTCCCGAAAACTGGATTATGCCATTGAAACGGTTTTTAAGAAATGGCTGGAACTGGACCGGTTGAAACCCAAAGAAATAGTCAAAAAGCCGTATTTCCAGGGCAACCCCATGATCTGGTCGGAAACCAAAAAGAAGTGGTACGTTATCGGGCCCGAGGGCGACTGGCTGGAATTTGCCGGCAAAGAAGACCAAATGGAATGGAAAATCACCAAATAAATATATAATCTATGCTGACTCACACGGATTTAAAAAAGGGGGCCAGAATACTTTTGGACGGCCAACCGTACGAGGTTTTAGAGTCCAATCCAATGAAAAAAGCCCAGCGCCGAGTAGTTATTCAAGCCCGGATCAAAAACCTGCTGACGGGCAGCGTTTTAGCGCAAAACTTTCACCAAGGCGAAACCTTCGAAGAACCGGAGCTTATTGATTTTACGGCAAAATTCCTTTACAACCATCGGGATAAATTCTTCTTTTGCGAACAAGATAATCCGGCCAAACGCTTTGAATTGGACCAGGAAAAAATCGGCGACCACAGCCGTTTTCTGAAAGCCGGCCAAACTGTTAAAGGCACAATTTTTGAAGGCAAAATCGTCAGTATCTCCCTGCCCATAAAAGTTCAATTGGAGGTAACCGAAGCGCCCCCGGGTGAAAAAGGCGGCCGGGCGCAAGCAGGAAATAAACAAGTGGTGCTGGAGACCGGCGCGACAATCAACGCTCCCCTGTTCATTCAGGAAAGCGATGTAATTGAAATAAATACCGAAACCGGCGAATACGTAAGAAGAGTTGAATAAGATTAAAAGAACTCTCGGAAGCAAAAAAGAACTGCTCCACTTTTCTACGATCGTAGGAAAGTGGAGCAGTTTTAATACCTCGGGTTTTTAATTTAAACTACTTTTTCATATTATCTATCTGCCTCAGCCAGGTGCCGTAATGGCAATCTTGGCTGTGGGGCGGCGGTTCCGATTGATTCAAAACCGAAACAGCCATTTTAAAAAGTTCGGGGATGTCATCGGGATTAGTGTCTATCTCGTGGATTTCTTTCTTGAAAGGCAAACGGTCGCCAAAGCCGTTTTTTTTGTCCACGATATAAAAAGCCAGATAGCCCTTGCGAGGCGTGGCAAAACCGTTTTTCTCCAATAAATAGGTGTAAACGTCCATTTGTATCTGGAAGCGGTCGTAGACATTGGCCACGGCGCTGCCGGTGGACTTATAATCTAAAGGCGCCAGTTTTCCATCAGCAAACTCCAAAACATCGTCAACCGCGCCAAAGAGTGTGGCGCCTAATCCTTCATCGTAATACCTGATGCCCGAAAAATTGCTGCGCCATTGATTTAAAAGCTCTTGGTTTGAAAAAAGCTTAGCCGGAATATTATGGGCCTTCATCAAAGGATGGGGCTCCCCTTTTGCCCGGTATTCGTCAAACTCTTTCTTTAGCAGCACATCAACGGCCATATTCAAAGCGTAAGGAAATGGCTGAGGCCTCTTGACCCCCATTCTTTTATCCAGCCAAAAACAATGAGGACACTCCAAAAACAAGTTCAAAGAATTGGGCGATAATTGTATCGGTTTGTTATTCATATTACGACTTTTTATTGCTTATCCTCTTTTTTGCTGAATCTTACCAGATAAACGCTGACCAATACCACCAAAAGAGTAATTATTATTGCGTAAATTAATTTGGCAAAAAGCGTGTTCTGGCCCAAGGGCAATAAATATTCAATCAGGGATTTGATGGCTTCGTTCCAGGCCAAGGCCGCCACCAAACCAAAAGCCGCCACAATATAACCCAAGGTCTGTTGGCCAACCTCTTTCCTGAATTCTTTCCCCTTTTGTTTCAGCTTCGTCAGGTCTCTTTTTATTTCCTCCATATATATTATTATATCCCCTTTTTATTTAATTATATTCTTTTTTTATAATAAATCAATTACGCCAATTCCGAAAAATTATCAAAATAAAAGGCGCTGACTGAAAGCCAGCGCCTTATTCTGTTCGCATTATTTTCGCGTCCTCCTTCATTTCGTATGCTCCGCTCCCCGCAGTCCCGGTTTAAGGGAAAGTCCTTTTTTCTTTTCGGCTTTTTCTCCCGGTACTTTTTCGCCAACTAATGGCTTTCATAATCGGCCCAGAGGTTTATATACTCATCTATCAGCTCTTTCATTTTCAGAAGAGCATCTATTGGCGGCAGCACGCTCGACAGGTTATCCGTCCAGGTCTGGTTGGCTAATTCAATCCCGTCTTCCATGGTCCTGATCATCTCTTTCCAGCTAATCATTAGTTTCTTCTCTCCGTACATATTTTTACCCTCCTTTCATCATTATCGTTGATGGCCTGAAGATACTTTTTAATGGCCGCGGCGTGATTCGACAAAATTTTACTACCAATCATCATCGGTTCAATCTCCTTAAAAGAAAATAGTCTTATTTCCTCAATTTCTTCTCCGGCTTGCAGTTCGCCGCCATAATAGTCAACTCGATATACTTGAAAAGTATGGTCGCCTAAATTTATGCTGAAAAACACATCCTTGTTTTCGGGAGGAAAAATATTAATGCCAATTTCCTCGCTTATCTCCCGGATAACTGTCAATTCGGGATACTCATTGGGTTCCACTTTTCCGCCCGGTAGCTTCCACAATCTCGGCCAGAAACCATATAAATCTTTGGTCTTTTCGCGAATCAATGGAATTTTTTTGTCGTCAGACGGCATACCCTCAACAACCGCGAATACCGACATCGAACCGTTCTTTTTTAACATCGTTATCCCCTCCTTTTTTTTCAATCGTCAAGTGAAACTCTCGCTCTTTTCCCCCCATTATGACGGCCGATTATTTTGACGTTAACCTCCCCGCAGGTCGTTAACAAAGGTTTAAGATACGCAATATTCTCCGGCAATTCGTTAATCTCCTGAAAAACGGCGCAACTGGCACTACACTCTCTTTTTTTGTCCCGATAACATAATTTTTTCATACCTACCTCCTCTTATTAAATTGTTAACAAAACTATCCTAAATAATAACATATTCGTTTAAAACCGTCAATGATAAAAGGGGCCCTGCGACGTCAAGAAAATCAGATATTGACAAAACAAATAAATTTGTCATAATTAAATATCCTGGTCCTTTTAAAAAAGAATCTGTGTTGAAGGGAGGTAAAATGAACAATAGGTTAGTTAATTTGTTTTGGGGTAAGAAAAACAAAGAAAGGAGAAGAACAATGAAAAGACAGTCAGGAAAAACAGGAAGGAAAAAGGGTTTTACAGGTTATGTCTGGTTTATGCTGATGGTAATGGTTTTTATGCTCTGGTGCCTTGAGACGTTAGGATATCCGGACGAAAACACAACATCACAAAGCGTGATAACCGGATCCAAGGTTTGCGGCACGCTGGGCGACATCTGGATTTCAATTGATTACATTCCAGAACTGGGCGATACCACGGGTTATATCACTGGCATGGTAAACGGCGTGGAGCGCAAGAAATGCCGGGTGGTAGTTTATAATCAGGTAGATGATTGCTGTTGGTGGGGGCCAAAGCCCCTTTGGAACAAACCATACACTAAAATCAGTAACAAATGCCAATACAAAACCGACACCACCACGGGCGGCGAAGACGCTTATGCTACAGCTTACCGGGCTTATCTGGTATTAAAAGACGCGCCGGTGCCGAAAATGCAGGGCGAGTCAAAAATACCCGATTTTGCTTACCTGGCGATGACCGAGGCAGACCGAAAAGAAGAATGCGACGAACCATCAATTGAGTTCACTTATGTCCCCTTATACGGAGACGCGGCTGGAGTTATTAAAGGCGTGGTCAAATGCGCTGACCCCGACAAGTATTGTCTGCTGATTTTTATAAAAGTTGAAGATGTCCTGTGGACAAAACCATACTACAATCAACCATTAACCTACCTTAACGATGACGGCACTTTCAGTTGTGACATTACCACTGGCGGCAATGATGCCTATGCCACGGAGATCTGCGCTATACTTGTACCCTGCAACATAACTCCGATTATTTGCGGACCTTGCTATGAATTGCCGGAAATTCCCGAGGCCATTGCTTCAACGTGCTTTGACCGTTCGCCAACTGCCAGAACCATTTCTTTTGCCAACTACACCTGGGAAGTCAAAAGAAGGGATTTTCCTGCCGGGCCGGGGCCTAATTATTTTTCCGATTCGGAAAAAGATGTCTGGGTTGACGGCAACGGCCTTCATCTAACTATCAAAAATAAAGATGGCGTCTGGTACTGCACCGAGGTCATTAATCAGTCGGCTCTGGGTTATGGAGCCTACCGGTTCCAAACTAACAGCCGGGTTGATATACTTGACCCTAATATTGTCTTGGGACTGTTCACATGGGAAACTGTCGCTTATAGCGAGGCATACCACGAACTGGACGCTGAATTTGCCCGCTGGGGAAATAAGGCCAACGATACCAATGCTCAGTTTGTGGTTCAGCCCTGCAGCGTCTGTCCGGGTTGCGGTGATAATTGCACCCGTTTCCTGGTTAGTTTAAACGACACCGATAAGTATGTAACCGTCTACATTGTCTGGCAGCCAGGCCAAGCTGAATTTCGCGCCTATTACGGAAACCATCTTTGGGATCCGCCGGCAAGCGATTTAATCCATAAATGGATAAAGACCGACGGCATTCCCGAACCGGGAAATGCCAATGCCCGCTGTAATTTATGGCTCTTTGGCGGTATCGCGCCAACTGATGGAAACGCGGCTGAAATAGTCATTAGCGATTTTGCCTGGCAAAAAGATATTCCCAATTGGAAGGAAGACTGCCAAGAAATGGCTATTACTATTGACGGTGTTTCGCCTTATGGCGATACCAATGGTTATGTCTGGGGACATATTGCCTGTGCGGATTACAAAAAATACGCTGTCGCCGTTTATATCCTAGTCAGAGGCGGCTGGTGGACAAAACCTTACTGGTCAACGCCCTTAACTAACATTAACTCGAACGGCACTTGGAAATGCGACATTACCACTGGTGGTGTTGACGAGGAGGCAAGAAAGGTCTGCGCCTATCTGGTGCCAATAACTTATACTCCGCCCTCAATGTCCGGTGAACCGAATCTGCCCGATGAATTGAAACAATTTCAAAACGCCTGTATTGACAGATAAGTTTGACAAAAAATAAACATTAAAAAAGCGCTGGCTTTGTCGGCGCTTTTTCTCTTTTTTTGAGTTTTATTTCTTTTTCTTTTTAATTCTTCTGCCTTCCAGCCGGGTGGCCAGGCCCCACCTCCGCATTTTCTTTTGGCTGATTTTTATTTGAGGTTTTCTCATATATTTTTATGACACGGCCTAATTGATTGCTATTGCTCTGGTGCCGGATAGCGAGGAGAAGTCTGAATTGTTTTTGCCGTATAGCTCCCGTCAGAATTTTGGCTGCCCCCAACCATAATTTGCTCTCCAATTTCAATATCGTTTATTGAACCTTCAGCCATTTTTGAGACGGTGGTCGAGACGGAAAAAAAGACGATTTTTGAGCTGCCGTCCAACGTTTTAAGAGTTAAACTTTGCTCGTCTTTACTAATAACTTCACCTGAAAGAAAGTTTGCTCCAGTTTCTCTTCCAGCTCTTCCTTGAGAAAGCTGCTGACGTTGTTCTGGAGACAAATTCTGTAAATTTTGACGTGAAAAATTGCCAAAAGGACTCTTGCTTTGTTGGTATTTCATCCCTCCATAAAACGCTCCGGCTCCGACCACTATTATGAGTACGATTAAAATTAATATTACTTTGTTCATATCGTGTTTATTGTTTCTAAATTACTCGACCTTTTAGATTTTGCGTTTTGAAATTTGAATTTTGAATTTATTTCTATTCATATCTCAAAGCTTCTATCGGATTCAGTTTAGCGGCCTTTTGGGCGGGCCAATAGCCAAACGCAATCCCGATGCCAGCAGATACGCTAACGGCTAAAATAATTGAAAATAAAGAAATTTTAGTGGCCATACCGGTAAAAAGAGTTATAGCGTAGGCCAAGCCGCTTCCCAAAATCATGCCCACCATGCCGCCAAAAAAAGTAAGCATCACGGCTTCGGCTAAAAATTGTAGATTAATGTCTAATCTTTTGGCGCCAATAGCTTTGCGCAGACCGATTTCCCGCGTTCTTTCGGTAACCGTGGTCATCATCATATTCATAATGCCAATGCCGCCGACCAAAAGAGAAATTCCCGCAATGGCGGCCAATAAAATAGTCATGGTGTTGGTGATGGAAGAAGCGGCACCAAGAATATCTTCTTGGCTTAAAACGCTAAAATCAGCCGTTTCGGCACTGGCAATATTGTGCCGCTGCAAAAGCAGATTGGTAAGGGCTGTCTTGACCTGTGCCATGGCTTGGGAACTTTCAACTTGGACGCTGATGGTTGAAACATAATCTGACCCGGCCAAGAACCTCTGGGCGGTGGTGATGGGAATAAAAATCATATCATCTTGACTACCAAAAACTGTCCCGCCTTTAGATTTAGTTAAACCGATAACTTTAAAGTTTATGCCGTTAATCCTTATTGTTTCGCCTACGGGATTTACCATTTCGCCAAATAAATCGTCTCGAACGGTCGGGCCCAAAACCGCCACTTTGGACTGACTGCGAACATTCTGCTCAGAAATAAACGACCCCTGATCTATCTCAACATTTCTGACACTGGGATATGAAGCCACTGTTCCGACCACCTGAGTATTGGTGTTTTTTCCTTTACTCACCGCCTGATAACGTCGGGAAAGTTCCGGTGAGATTGCCTGGACAAAAAGAACTTCTTGTAAAATGGCGTTACTATCTTCCATGGTCAAGGTCTGGGCACTGCCTCTGCCGGCTGAAACCTGAGAAAAGCTTCTTTGGAAGCCCGGCGTCACCGTAATCAAATTTGACCCCATTGATTCAATGCTTGTTTGAACTGATCCTGTTGCTCCTTGACCGGCTGAAACCAGAGCGATCACCGAGCCAATGCCGATAACAATGCCCAAAATAGTCAGGCCCGACCTGGTTTTATTGGCCGAGATGGCAAAATAAGTTTCTTCTAATAAATCAGTGAAAAGCATAAATTAATGATGATTAATGATATCTTCGATAATCTCTCCGTCTTTGAGGTAAATTCTCCGTTTGGCTTTTTCAGCAATATATTTTTCATGAGTAATCAAAACCACGATTCGGCCTTGCTCATTCAGTTTCCGAAAAGTTTCCATAACCAGCTCCCCGGTCTTGCTGTCAAGGTTGCCGGTTGGTTCATCAGCAAAAATAATCGCCGGGTCGTTGGCCAGTGCTCGGGCAATGGCGACTCGCTGCATTTCCCCGCCCGAAAGCTGGTTGGAAAGATGATAAAAATGTTTTTCTTCTAAACCGGCGCTCAATAATGATTCCTTGGCAATTTCTTCTCTTTTGTCTTTAGACACGTTGGCATAGGCCAAAGGCAGCATCACATTTCGCAAAACCGTGGTTCTGGGCAAAAGGTTAAAGGCCTGGAAAACAAAGCCAATCTTTCTTTTACGGATATCTGCCAGTTCATCATCGGAGAGCCGGGAAACGTCTTTTCCTTCAAAAAGATATTGGCCGCTGGTTGGCGCGTCCAAGCATCCCAAAATATGCATGAGGGTTGATTTTCCCGAGCCCGAGGGTCCGATAATGGCCACGAATTCGCCCTCTTTAATCGAAAAAGAAATTCCCTTGAGGACATTCGTTTCAACCTCGCCTGATTTGTAGGCTCTGGTAATGTTCTTAACCTCTATCATAACAATTAGTGTTAATCTCTAATCTGCTGGCCGCCCATTCTCGGCAGTCGAAATCCCTGGGTTCCCTGTGTCTGAGTACTCTGGGTACTATTTGAACTAACCGTTGAGGTAATAACAATATCGCCCTCTCCAAGACCCGAAACAATTTCGGTGGAAAGATCATTTGCCAGCCCTATTTCGACAGTTCGCGTCTCTGGCGCTGTTGGCAGAACCGCGCCCGAAACACTGGCTAATAATTGCTTCTTCATTGCGTCAGGCACTTGGGCCAATTCAACATAATAAGCACTTCCTTGGGATTTAATTGCGTTATTGGGCACAAGCAAAACATCTTGCTTGGCATCAGTAATAATATCTGCGGCCACGCTCATGCCGGGCTTTATCCTTTCATCCTGAGTGTCAAAAGCAATCTTAACTCCGTAACTCACCACCCCTTGGCTTACTGTGCCCAGCATATCAACGTCTATAACTTTTCCGGTGATGGTTACTTCGGCAAGGGCGTCAAAAGTAAGGGTCACCTTTTGGTCGACCTTCACTTTGGCGACATCAACCTCATTAAGAGAAATCTCGGCTATTTTTTGTTGGGTAACAACGCTGGTCAAAACCTGAGCCGCTGAAACCGACTCGCCTTTCTTTGCTGCTACATCGGCAACCAGGCCATCAATGGGAGATAAGATGTAGCAATTAGCCAGGTTTTGTTTTGCTGTCTGTAGAACATCTTCTTTTTGTTGCACCGCAATTTTTTTAGCCCTAATGTCCAAGACGTCAGAACCGGCTTTTAATTTAGCAAGCGATAACTCTTTTTCTTCAATCGTCCTTTCCGCATTAACAACGGCTTCCTTACTGTCTTCAAGCGACCTCTGGGTTGAAAGAAGATTTAAGAGTTGGCTGTTTGTTTTGCTCGTATCGGCAGCCAGATTAGACAAATGCGTGTCGGAAAGTGCTTCTGGTTTTAAATTCCGTTCCGTGAGTTTATCTTGATAAAATTGGATTAAATTATTGGCGCTCTTGACTGTCTCGGCGATGTTTCTTACGGTGTCATAAGTTTGGCCAATCAACGAGTCAATCACGCTTGTTTCCGAGAACCGGCTGGCTGATTTATAATCTTGGAAATTCTCATCGTAAGTTTTTCGCGCGGCTTGATATTTATCATAAGTATCTGTTTTATACTGCAGGACTTTTTCGTCGTAAGTTTTTACGGCATCGGCATAGTAATTAATATTAAGCTGTGTCTTGTTAAAATTTGACGAGAAAAGCATATCATGAAGCCACGTCATAATATCTGGAAGTTCAAGAAAGACATTAGAGACGGTATTAAAACCGTCTTCGTAGGTTTTTTGGATATTATCCTCTGCCTTTTGCTTTGATTCTTTTGTCTGGGCCAGAGAATTTTCGGCCTGCAAAAGCGTCAGCTCGTCGGGCGGGTTGGATAATTTTTCCAGTTCAAGTTTCGCTGTTTCCAGAGAGGTTTGGGCATCATTTACGGCTTTTTGAAAATCGGCCGTATCTAATTTCATCATCAACTTTCCTGCTTTAACCTCGTCCCCTTTTTTTATATAAAGAGCCGCAACATCGCTGCTTATTTTTGGCTTAACGTCTATCTGGTTGGACGCCGAAACCTGGCCGGAACCGGAAACCGAAACAATAAGCGTGCCTTTTTCAACCGCCGCCAGCGCATAGCGAGTTCCCTTGTTTTTGTTGTTTAAGGCGTTATAACCGAAATAAACGCCTAAAAGCAGGATTAGTAAAAACGGGATGGTAATAATTTTCTTTTTAAATAATTTTTTTATCATAAAAATTTATCTTGTTATAAATAATAAATTCTTTTAAAAAAATCTCAGGCCTCCGTTCTTTTGGCGCCTGCTAGAACGGAGCGCCTCAGATTTCTTTATTCTCTTTACGATTAATCTATCAAGTATATCAGATATTAGAGGATTTTACCAGTTAAAGCCCCTGCCAAAGCCACCGTGGAACCCTCGGCCCATTTTGCCGTTATCAAGCCGGCTTTGCATAACCTGGAGCCGTTTGTCAGCCTGCGTCTGGCTTATCACCTCTTTATCAACCAATGTTTGAAGATAGGATTTCATTTGCTGCGTTCGCAGTTCTTTCATGCGCGCCTGAACCTGTTCCTGGCTAATGCCTTTTTCCTCCATAATTTGTTTAATCGTTTTTCCCTCCGCCCAGGCGTCTTTTACCTCCTCCGCGCTGATCCCCAGAACCTGAGCCTGGTCCTGAAACATGGTCTGTTGACGATTGGCGATCTCATCAGGTGTTATGTTGCCAAGGCCGCCCCAAAGGCCGTTAGCCGAAACCAGGCCGGCACCCAGCACGGCCAAAGCCATAACCGGCAGCATGGTGTAAATAAGATATTTCTTTTTCATGTATTAGGTATAGATTCTTGATTAATCTGGAATTGTTTTCGACCTTTGCCCTGCACCGTCTCCGTAGAGAGGATAACAGGATTTGGCACGAGGTTTACCCCGTTAGAAATTTCAGTTTGAATTTCATAATTTCTAATGGGGTTCTATATATTATTACAAACCATGGCCAATTTTATTTCATTTTGATAAAATCTGCGACCACTCAAAAAAAGAGGGTTGAAAAATCCTCTCTTCTCGCCCGCCCAAATTTCAAAGAAATTTAGGTGGGCTCGTTCAACCCTCTAATTCATTAATACAACCTAAAAGTTTTTTTCTTTCACTAACGCAAAACCGCTTCTTAAAGCGGTTTTGAAAAGTAAGGAAGTAACTAAGTTTTATCTGCCTTCGGGTGGAAACCGAGGGGGCCGGCGCTGAAAAATATCCAATTCATCGTTAATCCGACGCACGCCAAAGGCCTGCACTGTATCGTCATTTCGCTCGCCCATCACCACCACAATATCACCTTCTTTAATTTCTTTTTCAAATGGAAACTGGGTTTCACCCGACACTACCACATTCAGTATTTCGTCGTTGGACTTTTTAAGACGAAAACCCTCTTCTGTCAATTCTGAAACCACGCCGTGATGCACGTTTTGAGGTTCAACCATCATATTTGGGTCCCGATAAATCCTCCCCATCAAAGGCAAATGCCCTTCTCTGGCCCGCCAAAATAAATCCGGGTGAAAGGAGGTTCTCTCAATAATAAACCCGCCCAGCAGCACCAGCGCAATAATAATTAGCATTGAATAGACAATGGGCCGGCGGTAAACAAAAGTAAAATGTTTGGCGAATACCTCCAGCGCGACAATTAAAATCACGGCGATTAAAATTAAAATCCAGGGAAGCGAAAAAAGAAAAGTTCTTGCTCCCAGCGGGCCAAAACCGGGCAAAAACCAGGCACCGCTGGCGCGCATGGTAAAAACGATAAAACTAACAAGATAAAGGACAAATAAAATCACAACAAAAACGCTCAAGGCGATTAAAGTCGTCTTTAAAACAAAGTAGATTTTAGGCCGCATTTTGACCTCGCCGCTTTTTATCTTATTCAGTACGACCTCTTCAATAGATTTTTGTTCTTGGTTGTTCATTATCATAAATTGTATCCTGATTTTTCAAAAATAGACCTCATTATCTCTTTTCCTCTTTTAATTCTGATACCCACGGTGGAAATCGGAATCTGCATGACGTCGGCAATTTCCCGGTAGTTTAACCCTCCAAAGTAATAAAGAATGATCGGCTCGCGGTATTTAAGCTCTACCTGATCTATGCATTTATCAATTATTTTCTCCATATCTTTGCGGTCTATCTGTTGGTTTAAGCTGTTGCTGCTGTCGTTGGCAGATTGCGGAAAAAGTATGTCTAAATCAAACAGCGATAAGGTTTTCTTCTTTCTTTTTTTAAGGGTGTTAATCAATTCATTGTGAGCGATGCGGTAAAGCCAGGAGGAAAACTTTCTTTTCGTGTCAAAGCTCCGGATGTTTTTGTAGACTTTTATAAAAATATCCTGGAGAACGTCGTTGATATCTTCGTGGTCGGAAAGGAATTTCCGCGAATACCGCTTAATCTTGTCCTCATACCGGTTAATTAAAACAGCAAAGAGCCCAATCTTGCCCGATTGAATTTGACGCACAATTTCTTCATCTTTTTGCTGAGAGGACTCTTCCCCCATATAATTAATACAACCGATAAGCGATTCTATTTCATTTTTGATGATTTTTTCCGGCGGGATTCAGCTTTTCTGACCATCCCTTCATCCATGCCAAAATGATGGGCAATTTCATGCCAAACGGTATTTTTAACAATTTGTTTAACCTCTTCTTCGGACCGGGCCACACTTTCAATTGGCTTTTTAAAAATTGTTATTTTATCCGGCAAGACCTGACCGTAGCCCCACCTTTTTGTTTTAGGAACGCCTTCGTATAAACCGAAAAGAAAAAAGCTTGGCCTAATTTTCAGCTTTTTTAATTGTTCCAGGGTCGGCTCCTCTTCCACAACAATATCGACATTTTCTAATTTTTCCAAAAACCTTTTGGGAATAGCTTCAATCCCCTCATCTACCAATTTTTCAAATCTTTCAATTGTCATTAGTAATATTTCTTAAGCTCTTTTGTAAACTCTTTAAGAATATCTTTTTTGGCAATCCTTTTTATGATTTTCCCTTTTTTGCTGATTAAAGCCGCCCCCTTTACTCCAATAATTCCCAAATCCGCTTCTCCGGCTTCGCCCAAGCCGTTAACAACACAACCCATTATCGCTATTTTAAACGGTTTTTTGATTTGGTTGGTTATTTTTTCAATCTTTTTATATAGACCAATTACATCAATTTCGGTTCTGGCGCAAGTGGGACAACTGATAATTTTTACTCCTCTTTCTCTTAAATCCAGGCTTTTTAAAATTTCCCAACCAACTCTTGGTTCTTTAACCGGGTCCCCGGTTAAAGAAATTCTAATTGTATCGCCAATTCCGGCCAGCAAAAGAGAGCCCAAGGCAACAGATGATTTAATTGTTCCTGAAAATTCGGCGCCGGCTTCAGTTACTCCGAGATGAAGAGGATAATTTGTTTTTTGAGACAACAGCTGGTAGGCCTTTACTGTTCTGAGAACATCCGGCGCTTTTAAGGAAATCACCAAGTCCTTAAAGCCAAGTTTTTCCATTAACCTGATATTTCTTAGGGCGGATTCCACCATCATTTCAGCGGTAACCCTTTTATGTTTGCCCAATAAATCCTTTTCCAAGGAGCCGCTATTGATTCCGATTCTAATTGGAATTTTTTTCTTTTTAGCTGCTTTTACTATTTCTTTTAATCTATCTTTCGGAAAATTACCGGGGTTAATTCTTAGCTTATCCACGCCTTGTTTTATTGCCTCTAAAGCCAAATCTGCCGAAAAATGAATGTCGGCAACCAAGGGAATATTTATTTGTTTTTTGATTTTAGAAAGAGTTTTGGCGGATTTTA
>Ga0315282_10003275_pt1 | contig 29133 bp, 22 predicted proteins | sample YL17G07_20_MG_FD_203693 | JGI IMG/M metagenome (GOLD analysis project Ga0315282, IMG submission 203693) | Sediment microbial communities from Yellowstone Lake, YNP, Wyoming, USA - YL17G07_20 | ecosystem: Environmental > Aquatic > Freshwater > Lake > Sediment | place: USA: Wyoming | collected... | reverse complement strand
GCTGTGTCTAAGGCTGTATCTCGTGCCACGATAGCTACCCTCCCTTGCTCGACGCCCAAGCGTCGTATCGCTCAGCAGGGGAGGGTATCACTTTCCGGCCATCCCAACAATCTTGGCGCACTCCGCCGTGCTGGGTGCCCCTTGACAAGGGCCTGCCTGGGCACTATACTCGCCCCACTCGGCGGCCGGTCAATCTGACCGATCCGCACCGACGTGGTTCGACAAGCTCACCATCCCGAGCGACGACGAGGGGCGGCGGGCTCTTCGGGCCCGCCGGGGGCGTGGCCGGGCGTAGAGGTGACGAGCCTTATGGAACTCGAGGAGTTCACGCTCCTGGGCATCAGGGCGGCGGTTGACGGGGACGGCCAGGTCTACGCGGAGGCCAGCGGCCCCCTGGGCCGTCTGCTAGAGGAGATGGTCGAGTATTATTCCAGGAGCCTGAACAAGCAGAAGGTCCTGGCCCAGCGGGAGGGCGGCAACGTCTACACCTGCTACCAGCCTCCGGTGCCCTCGCGCGCCGGGTTCAAGGTGGCCTGCAACAAGCTGATCGAGACGGTGACCGGCCGGCACTACCCCAGCACGGCCACCATCTCCATCACCAAGGCCTGCCAATGCGACTGCATCCATTGCAGCGCCGCCGAGTTCATGCGCAGCGGCCGGCGCACGGTCACCAGGGAGGAGATGTTCAGCCTCATTGACCAGGCGCAGAAGCTGGGCGTCAACAACATGGTCTTCACCGGCGGGGAGCCGCTGCTGCATCCCCACATTGACGAGTACATTCGCCATGTGGACTACGAGGAGGCCCGGCCCATGCTGTTCACCAATGGCCTGGGCCTCACCGATGAGCGGCTGGAGAAGCTGCGGGAGGCCGGGCTGTACTCCATGATGGTGTCGCTGGACAGCGTGGACCCCAAGCAGCACGACGAGTGGCGTCGCGTGCCGGGCTGCTGGCAGAAGGCGGTGGACGGGGCCCAGCACGCCCGCGAAGCAGGCCTGCTGGTGGGCTTCTCCACCTACGCCGATCCGCAGAAGGTGCGCCGCGGCGAGCTGGAGGAGATGCTTCAGCTCACGCGCGAGTGCAAGCTGCACGAACTGACCATCTTCGACACCGTGCCCACGGGCCGCTTCCTGCACCTGGATAAAAGCCGGCTGCTGAGCGAGGAGGACAAGGAGTACATCAAGGAGTTCTCGCGCCGGGCCAACCAGGCCGAGGGCCTGCCGGGCGTCAAGGCCCAGTCGTTCGTCAACAGCGCCGACGGGCACGGGTGTTTCGCCGCGTACTTCCAGTTCTACATGACGGCGGCCGGAGACATCACGCCCTGCGACTTCACGCCCTTGAGCTTCGGCAACATCACCGAGGAGCCGCTGCGGACCATCTGGGAGCGCATGACCTCCCACGAGGCCTACCGCCAGCGCTGCGGGCACTGCCGCATGCAGGACCAGGAATTCCGCGCCCGGTACATTGACCACATCGCGGAGGACACGGAACTGCCCTTCCCCATGTATGAGCGCAAGGAGAGCAAGGACAGGGCTGTGGTGGCGGCGGGCTAGAGGCCCCTCACGCCCAGCCCCCGGAGTCGCCGGCTGCCTCCTTGCCTGACCGCTGGCCCCGCGCCCGGCTCAAGGGCCGGGGTCGTTTGGCTTTTCTGGAGCGGTGGGCATGTCGGACGCTCGTATGCTGTGGCAATTCGCGAGGTCCCGCTGGGCCCTGTGCCTGGTGGCCGGCCTGCTGCTGGGCGCTGAAGGCTTCGTCGAGGTCTGGTCGTTCACCCTGATGAAGGACGTGCTCAACCCCATAGCGGGCCAGGGCCTGGGGCTAGGAGTAGCCAGCGCCCGGGCGCCCACCAACGCTGGCAACCAGACGTCCCCTGCCCAATCTGCCGAGGAGAAGGCCGTCGCGGTCAGCAAGATGACGCACGCGGCCCTCAAGCTGGTGGCCGCATACTGCCTGAAGAACTTCCTGGACATCGGCGGCGCGCTGCTGCTGGCGTACGTGGGCCTGAAAACGATCGGGGACGTGCGCCGCCGCACCTACGAACGCATACAGAGCCTGTCCTTGGGCTTCCTGGAGGATGAGCGCACGGGGAACCTGGTGTCCAACGTCATCAGCGACACGGCGCTCATCATGGGGGTGATGCACCCTTCGGCTCTGGGCATCATCATCCTGGCCCCGGTCACCATCGTGTACGGCATTGCACGCATGATGATGATTGACTGGCAGCTCAGCCTGCTGGCCCTGGTGGCCGTGCCGGGCATCTCGTACGCCATCGCCCGCATGGGCAGGCAGATTCGGGTGGCGATGGGCCATGCCCAGCAGGGGCTGGCCAACGTGGCCTCAGTCATGCACGAGACGCTGATCGGCATTCGCACCATTCGCCTCTTCGGCATGGAGAGGCGCGAGCACGACAAGTTCGAGCGCGAGAACAAGGCCAATATACGGGCGCAGTTCAGAGCCAGCGTGGCGCGCGTGTCGGTGACGCCGTTCGTCGAGATCGCCTCGGTCTTCGTGCTGGTGGGGGCCGTGGTCATTGGCGGGAAGCGCGTGATCTCCGGGCCGCTGACTCTGGGCGACCTGGTGGTGCTCATCAGCCTGACCTGGCTGGTGAGTCGCAAGTTTCGCGAGCTGGGCATGCTGAACGCGGCCTGGCAGGTGGCCAGGGTGGCCTTGCAGCGCATCGGACGGGTGCTGGAGGCGCCCACCGAGGTGGCGGACCCGCCCGGCGCCGAGCCGCTGCCGGCCCTCAAAGGGCACGTCAAGTTCGACCACGTCTCGTTTACCTACCCCAACGGCACGCCCGTGTTGCAGGACGTATCGTTCGAGATCGCCCCCGGGGAGGTGCTGGCGCTGGTCGGCCCCAGCGGGGCCGGCAAGAGCACTATCGCCAGCCTCCTCCCCAGGCTGCACCAGCCCACCGTGGGCCGGGTCACCATAGACGGCTACGACATCAGCAAGGCCACCGCCGCCAGCCTGCGCCGGCAGATGGCCCTCGTGCCCCAGGATGCCATGCTCTTTGCCGGAACCGTACGCGACAACATTGGCTGCGGGAATGCCAAGGCTTCCGACGGGGACATCGAGGCGGCGGCGCGGGCGGCCTACGCTCACGACTTCATCCAGGAACTAAAGGGCGGCTACGAGGCGGTGGCCGGCGAGATGGGGGTGAAGCTCTCGGGCGGCCAGAAGCAGCGCATTGCCATCGCCCGCGCGCTCATCCGCGACCCCCGCATCCTCATCCTCGACGAGGCGACCTCCTCGCTGGATGTGGAGTCCGAGCAGGAGATACAGAAGGCGCTGGAAGCCCTGATCGCCGCCCGTACCACCCTGGTCATCGCTCACCGGCTGTCCACGGTGTTCAACGCCGACCGCATAATCGTCATAGACGACGGTCGCATCGTGGAGACGGGCACGCACGAGGAGCTGCTGGCGGCCGGCGGCGCCTATGCACGGATGCACGAGCTGCAAACCAACGAGGAGGCGGAGGAGCGGCGGCGGGCCAGGCGCTCCGTGCGCGAGGCCAAAGCCGCTACGGAGCCGGTGGAGGTCGGGGGGGCCGGCCCGTGAGCTGCCGGGGCCCTAGCGCGTGGGCTGCTCCGCGGTCAGGCCCGGCGAGGCCACGGACTCGAGGGGCTCGGGCTGCCTGCCGCCAGGCGCGTAGCTAGCCTGGGGTGCCCGTTCGCCATCGCCCTCGAGACGTGCGCTCACGCGGCTGGAGAGCACACAGGCAGCAACGCCCAGGCCAGCCAGAAAGCAGAAGCCTGCCGCAAAGAAGGCAATTGCCCACCACATACGAAGGCCTCCGGGAGGCGCAGCAGTACGAACACTTGTGTTATCGGCGCTCTCGGCGGCGGGCTTTAGGCCAATCTGCGTCCTTTTTCCCCGGGGGCGCCGCATGGGCGAGGCGCGCCGGCAGGCAGACCTGCCTTCGCGGGCTATAGCCCGCTTCGGCGGGCGTAGGCCTGCCTGCCGACGGGCAGGGGCCAAGGAGCAATGGTTGACGCCCTCCAGAATCTGGTAGGCCGTTTGGGCGGCCTGCGAGCGCTGGTCATCGGCGACCTTATGCTCGACGAGTACGTCTGGGGCCGGGTCGAGCGCATCTCGCCGGAGGCACCGGTGCCGGTGGTGGTCGTAGAACGCCGCAGCTACCTCCCCGGCGGCGCCGCCAACGTGGTCCGCAATGCGGCTGACGTTGGCGCGCGAGTAAGCGTAGTAGGCGTGGTAGGCGCCGACCCAGACGGCGACCAGCTTCTGGCGGCCTTGGCCAACCTGGGGGCCGATACGGAGGGCGTGCTCAGAGACAGTTCACGTCCCACTTCACGCAAGACGCGGGTGATGGCGCACAATCAGCAGCTTCTGCGGGTGGACACCGAGGCGGCGGCGCCGCTGGCGGAGGAGCTGGCCCAGCGCCTGGTGGAAGCGGCGGGCCGACAGTTGGGTCAGGCTGACGTGGTGATCATGTCCGACTACGCCAAGGGCGTGCTCACCCGGGCAGTGACAGGGCCCGTCATGGAGCGCGCCCGGGCAGCCTCAGTGCCCATCATAGCCGGCCCCAAGCCGGCCAATCTCGGCCTGCTGGCCGGCGCGCGGGGCATCTCCCTGAACCGCGCCGAGGCCAGAGCCTGCACGGGCCTGCCCGTCCTAGACCAGGGCAGCGCCGCAGCCGCCGCCGATGCCATTCTGCGCCAGGTGGCTTGCGAGGCCGTGTTCCTCACGCTCGGTGGGCAGGGGATTTGCCTTATGGAGCGCGGCGGCTCGCCTCACCACGTGCCGGCCGTGCCGGCCGAAGTGGCCGACGGCACGGGCGCGGGCGATACCGTCGTGTGTTTGCTGGCACTGGCGCTGGCCGCCGGCGCCTCCGCCGTAGAGGCCGCCGCGTTGGCCAATCTCGGGGGGAGCCTGGTCGTCCGCCGCGTGGGCTGCGCGACCGTCACCCCCGAGGAGCTGGCTCAGGCCACCGCCCTCAACGGCCATCATCTCCAGGCCACTCGCGTCTTGGCAGAGCGGTGAACCCCCTCTGGAGTGCAGAATCACCCGATTCTGCGCTCCCCATGCTACTCGATGTACAGGAGATCCTCGTCGGCGAGGTCGGCATCGGCCAGCCACTCCCGCAAGGCCTGACGCAGCTCTGCTTTGGGCAGCGTGCGCTGCTTTAGCAGGTCTTCCAGGTCCGCCAGGCGGCGCGTCTCGAGCCGTCGGCCCTGGAGGGCCCGCGCGGCGTGGCCAACCACATCGTCGGTGAGCGCAGACAAGACCACCGTGCCCTCTGCCTCGGGGCCCAGGTCCGGCAGCGCGCACAGACGCCGGCCCAGGTCTGCGCTGGGTGCGCTTTGTGCGTAGGCGGCTAGTGCCTGGCGCACTTCGGGCTGGCCCAGAGCGCGCAACTGCTGTGCCAGAGCCTGCTGGATCGCTTCGGCCATCTGAGCCGCCGGCACCTCCTCGGGCTCCTCTGCCAGCCTCAGCCGACACCGTGGGCATACCGGCTGCGTGCGTAGGTCGTCGCGCAGGTCCGGGTTGGTACACTGCCCGCGAAGCTGGCCCTCGATGGCCTCGACGATGCGCCTCAGGACCGCCTCGCCGCCCAGCGGCAGCTTAGCCATCTGCGCCAGCGCCCGGTAGGCGGGCAGCGACCGCAGTTGGTGGTGTTGCTGAAGCTGCGGCCGCGTGTGCCAGCGTTGGTGCCAGCTCAGGTAGGCGTGCACATAGCCGCTGACGAAGCTCTGCTCCAGCCGGCGCAGCGTGGTCTCCTCGGTCACGGCCCGCTCGCCGCCGGCGACGAACTCCAGCAAGCGCCGGCGATGCGCGGGCAGGGGGCTTCTGGGCGCCTCGGGGACCTCCGCTCGCTGCGCGTACCGGTATACGGCCAGCAGCGCGGGGGCAGTGTGCTCCAGGAACTCCGCCAGGTGGCGGAGGGCGGCCAGCAGCTCCTGCACCTGCCTGCCGGCAGGCAGGCCGGCCCGCGTGGGCGCTTCGGCACCGAAGAGCTGCCTGGCGCCGGCCAGAAGCTCCCTCAAACCCTCGGCGCAGGCCAGGGCGGGGTCCACGCAGGCGAAGAAAGCTCTGGCCAGCTCCAGGGCCTCGTAGCTGCCCTGCCACTGCTCGCGCGACTGCTCCAGCCGCCCGCAAAGGTCGTCCAGCCCCACCTCGATGTCGGCCAGCCGCTGGCTGTAGGTGCGTTTGTGGGCGGCGAACCGCTCCCACAGGCGCTGTTGGGTGGTCAGGTCCGGCGAGAGCACCCCCTCGTCCAGGATCCCACGGCCCAGTCGGGCCAGCTCCTGCCACTCATCGTGCGCCAGCAGCGGCGGCCGCCTGACCGCGCTCACGGCGTCCATGCTGGCGCCGGCCTCGGGGCCAACCACCACCCTCTTCTGGGCGGCATCCACGGCCTCCAGCAGGCCCAGGCGGACCATCACCGCCAGACCCAGGCGGCCCAGGGGCCGGGGCAGCCCCAGCTCTGACTTGGCCAGGTGCCCCAGGACCCCGCCCAGCGGGACCGGCGCCCCGCGAGACGTTCGCTCGCCTCGGTCTCGTCGCGAGACGTAGGCGGCAGCGACCTCTGCCACGGGGCTGGGACGCGCCGCCCCTGTAGCAGCCACCCCTCGGAGCAGCTCCAGGGACATGCGGCCTTCGTCAGCCGTTGCCAGGGCCATTGGGCCCAGGCAGACTGCGACCAGGCGCTGATCCACGCCCTGGAGGTCGGAGGGGTCTGCCGACCGGAGAATGTCGTCAGCCAGGCGGGCCAGGTCGCCCTCTTCGGGGAGTTTGGCCTGAGGCGCCACCTCACGGAAGCGCGGGAAAAGCTGCTCGCACGCCAGGGCCATGACACGCTCCAGCGCCGCTTGCCAATCGCCCCGGAGGGCCGCCAGCGCGCGGCGGATGACGGCCTGGCCGCCCGTCACCACCGTGCCGGCGGCGTAAGCCTCGGCCACCAGCGCGCCGGCCTGGCGCCGCAGCGACTCGGCCGCGGCGGCCTCGCTGTCGGACGGTTGAGCCGAGGCCCCTCGCGGCAGCAGGCGCAGCGCGGCGTAATCCTTAAGGATGTCAACCTCGCTGGCCGAAAGCCCGCGCGGCACCCAGGCAATGAGGGCATGGCGCCAGCGGCTGCGGGGCGTGCGGTCACAGATCTGCGCCCAGTGCTCCAGTTGCGCCTGGGGCCCGAGCAGGCTGCCCACGAAGATGCGGCAGGCCTCCAGGCTGCCCTCCTCCGACAACGCGGTCATCACGTGCGTCAGGGCCGCCGGCGTAAGCGACTCCAGGGCCACCTGGCCGATGCCGACCAGCCGGGGCGTGTTCTCCCATTCCACCGTTATCGTGCGGTGGGTGGCGAAGCCGCCGATGGGAAAGTCGCCGTCTGCGGCGGCCTCCATAGCGTAGGCGTAGATGCGCGGGTCGTCGTCGGCCAGGGACGACTTGGCGGCTACGACCTCCTGACGCAGCCTGGCCTCGGGCCGTGGCGCGCGCTGCACCACGTAGGCGTCGGTCCAACGCCCCTCCTGCCGGCGCACGTCCATGAAGCCCACCCGCAAGCGCAGGCGCTCCAGGCAGTCCTGCACGCGCTCGTACGGGTCGCCGGAGCGCCGATCCTGCGGAAGCACGCTTTGGGCCAGGCATTCCACAGTCGAGTCCACCCCGGCGGCCTGTACGGCCACGACGGCCCGTACGAGCCTCAAGCCGAACTCAGCCTCACTGCCCAGCACAGCGGGCGCCTGTCGCGAGAGGTGGTCGTATGCCTCCACCACCAGGGGGCCCAGCTCGGGGTCGTCCGCCATGGCCTCGCGGAAGTGATCGAATAAGGCATCGGGCCCCAGCAGCCTGCGGAAATCCTGGTCCAGAATGCCAGGAATGCCCCGCGCGGCATCGCCGGCCACTTGCGCCTGCGCAAAGTCCACCGCCGCCCTGGTGTGAGAGAATACGCGGCGCGCCAGGAGGCCCAGACACGCCATGGTCGTGGGATGCAGCGGGTAGCTAGCAGCCAGCTCCTGCGCGGAGAAGCCCAATTGGCCCAGCCGCGCCTTCAGCTCGGAGTAAAGGCGGGCGATGGCTTCGTCCAGCTTGGCCGGGTCGGGCTTGCGGATGACCCGCTCCTGAATGACGCGGGGCGTCTGCTCTGCGGACAACTGCAAGCCGGTGTGGTAGCGCTCTCGAATCTGGGTCAGAACGTGGGCATCGAGTTCGTCCAGCTCCGGCAGGCCGGGGCGCATGGCCCCCACGAACCACAGGGGCGCCTGTTGGGTGCGCTGGCCCAGGAATTGCAGGAACGAGCAGTCGCTGTGCAGGGCCTTGGCGGTCATGCTGCCCAGGAACATGGAGAGCTCGTCCACCAGCCACAGGACGCCGCGAAAGCCGCTGCGCTCCAGCACCTCCAGCAGCCGACCCAGCCGCTGCGCGCGTGATTGGCGGAAGTCCAGTGGATACTGGATGTCGTCCAGGAACTGCCGGGCCAGGTGCACGGCGGCCGCCGGGTCTGTGGAGCGCAGGTGCGACCAACTGACGGCCTGCCCGGACTGTTTGTGCACATAGCCGTCCAGGTCTGCCAGGTGACGCACGGCCACATGGCGGTCTATGAGGTCCAGGGCGTAGGACTGCTGCGAGAGGGGCAGGTAGAGGTCGTACTTGGCCCGGCGCAGCTCGGCCTCGGTGAGGTCGAAGACGATGTCCTCCAGGTGCTCGCTTTCGCCACGGTGCTGATCCAGCGAGATGGGCACGACCAGGAGTCGCCGCCGGGCGCCCAGTTGGGCCAGCAGCTCGTCGTACTGCGGATGGCTGTGGGCAAAGGCCTCGCGCGCGGGCTGGTACTCGGCCAGCAGGGCCAACAGCGCCAGCAAGTGCGTCTTGCCCGAGCCGTGCGCTCCGCTGATGAGGAATCCGTCGCCGGAGGGGACGTCGCGGCTCAGGCTCCCCAGGACCGCGCGCAGAGCGGCGTCGTTCTCTGGGGCCTCGACGAGGTACTCGTCCACCACGCGACGCAGGTACTCTCTGGTGGGCGCGCTGGGTCGCACGCCGTCAATGTCCAGCCGGCGGCGCAGGTCGTCCAGCAGCGAGAGCTGGACAACCGTTGGGACCTTGGCCACGTTCACCAGCTCGCCCACGCGCATAACGAGGGCCATACTTCCTCCGCCGCCAGGCATTGCCCTCCTGGAGGACGCCAGGGAAGCGGCCTGCTGGAGCTAAGGAGTGCGGCAACGCCTGCCGAAGGAGGGGGTAGACGCTGAAGCTCTCGGGAGGTAGGCCCGGGCGCGACCAGCCCGAGCCAACGAGGGCTGCCGACGGCCAAGTGGGGGAAGGTGAGGCCATGCTGGTCGTCACCCGCAAGCCCTCCCAGAGCATTGTCATCGGCGAGGAGATCGAGGTCGTGGTATTGGCCGTGCACGGGGAGCAGGTGCGGCTGGGCATTCGTGCGCCCAAGTCCGTGCCTGTACACCGCAAAGAGGTGCTGGAGAAGATAAAGCGGGGCGGCCCGAAGAGCGGTCAAGACGAGGAGGCTAGCTCGGGCTAAGCACTACTAGCCCCCGCAAGCAGCCGCCTACTCCCAGGCCGCCAGCGGCACGCCTACTTCAAGTTGGTCCCCAGAAGAGCCGATAAACCATGCGGCCGTAGTCGGCCGCAAGGGAGGGGGCAGCACGGGTCTGCCTGACGACAGTCGGGCTTACCTGACAGTAGTCAGGCGCACAAGGAGTTCAGCCCGTGCGCCGCGAGCAGCGCCGTTCCCCGCGCTCGGCTCCTCGTAGTGTCAGTTTGCTCAGCCGTCCAGCCCAAGCCGGGCCGCCGGCCGGTTTCCCCGCCGGTCGCCTGCTGCGTTCGCGCACCAACAGCCTGGACACGGCACTGGGCAACGCCATCGAGGCCCTCAACCTGCTGCGCACGGGGGAGGCCGCGCTGGCGGGGATGAGCGCGCTGCTCCACGAGCTGCGGCGGCTGGCCGAGCGGGCGGCGGACCAGCGGGCGCACGCGGAAGGGCGTGCGCTACAGCGCGAGGCGGCGGGCGCCCTGTCAACGCTGGACGAGATTGCGCGTCAGGCCGCCTACGGACCAACGCCTCTTCTCGACGGCAGCGCCGGCGTGGCTGCCTCGGTCCTGGATAGCAAGCACATCCTGTCGGCCACCCCCACGCCAAACACCCCGGCCGGGTACATTGACCTCCAGATCGTCCAAGCCGCCAGCCGCGCGCTGGCGGTTGGCGCCACCAGCTACGCGGACCTGAGCGACCCGGTGAAGGCCGCGGGCGAGCTGACTGTGAACGGCGTGCACCTGGGGGCTTTCGCTCCTGCCACGCACACGGCGAGGAGCCTGCTGGACGCCTTGAGCGAGGCCAGCGCCTGCACCGGCGTCAGGCCCGGCTGGGTCAACGGCCACCTGGAGCTGCGCCACCTGGCCTTTGGCAGCAACTGCGGGATAGTGCTGGCGGAGACAGCGCCGGTGCTGAACGAGGGGAACACGCTGGTTCGCTACGGCGAGGATGCTGTGGCGATGGCCATGTACGGAGACGGCAGCGTGGAGAAGCTGGACGCCGGGGCGGGCCTGGCTCTGCGGGGGAGGCGTTCGGGGTTCATCGTCATGCTGACCGAGGCGGGCAATCGCGCGGGCCTCGAACTGCCTCGCGCCGCCCATGTCACGCATCGGGAGCTCAGCTTCCGCCTGGGCAGCGAACAGGAGCGGCGCGTGACGCTGTCTCTGCCTGACCTGGGCACCTCGCACCTGGGCATCGTCGCCCCTCTGTCCACCATAGACCTGTCAACGGCGGCGGGCGCAGTCGAGGCCATGACCGTGGTGGAAGAGGCCAGCGGCCAGGTCGAGCGCCTGCGGGAGGAACTGGCACGCGTGTGCCAGGAGGAGATGATGCCCTGCCTGGACGCGCTTACCGCCTCTCGACGCCGGCTGGTTGGTGCGGCCGTGCTTGGGGAGCCCGAGCTGGAGCGGGAGTTGGTGGAGGTCATCTGCTTCCGCATCGCCCAGGAGCCCGAGGCCGCGGTGCGCACACAGGGGCACTGCCTGCCGCACAACGTCATGTCGCTGCTTTGGTAGGCACGGCCCGGCGAGTGGCTTGTGAGCAGGAGAACACGCATGTCCCATCAGACGGGGGGTTCCCGCCAAGGCAGAACCGTGTTGCTGGCCCGCCGCGTCCTGGCCTGGCTGGTGGACAGCGTGCGCGGCGCAGTGCCGAGCGCGCGGTCGGACCAGCACATGGCCGCCAGGCTCAGCGCCTATGAGGGCCTGCGCAGCGAGCTGCTGGCACTGCGGGCGCAGGCCTTGGCCCTGAGCGCGCGTGAGCCGACCTTAGCCTGCGAAGTGGCCACCAGCGATCCCTCGATTCTGACGGCCCGACCCGGGCGGGAGGCCGAAGAGGGGTGGCACCGCGTGCAGGTGAGGTCCCTGGCGAGCAGGCACCGCATCGCCTCCGGCCTTTGGCCCGAGGCGAGCGCGAGGCTGGGCCTGTCAGGGGAGTTCGTGCTGAATGGCTGCCCTGTTGCCGTCCGCGCCCAGGACAGCCCGCTGTCGCTCCGAGATGCCATCAATCGCAGCCGACTGTCAGTGGACGCCATGCTCTATGGCAGCTGCCCGTACCGCTTGGTGCTGACGGCCCACCGCGCCGGCCCAATAGGCGGCATCACGCTGGTAGACGCCAACCGCGTGGGCATTCTGGCGCGCCTCGGCTTCCTGCGGGACTCGACGGCCGTGAAGCATCCGCTTGCCTCGGGCGCGCGCTCCGACTGCTTCCCGTCGCCGGAGCGCAGCATCGGGTCCATGCTGGCCCTGCACCAGGCCCCCCGAGCAGCGGTGCGTGTTGATGACCAGCGCCTGACCATAGACTTGGCCCTGGATTCGCTCGCCCATATCGCCGACCGCATCACCAACTCCGGGGGTCGGACCCGCGCCCGCGTCTGCCGCGCGCGCGGCGGGGCGGCGGCGCGCTACTGGCTCGAGATAGCCTCCCCGGGCGAGGGCCCGCGGCTTACCGACTCTGGCAACGTGCTGCATAGCCTGGGCCTGCTGGCGAAGCCCCTGGCCCATGAACTCCAGGAGGCGACCGATGCCGAGATCGTCGTTGACGGCACCCGCTTCATCCGCTCCAGCAACGCCATCGCTCGGGTAATCCCCGGGGCCGTGCTGACGCTGGTGAGGCCTGGCGGCGACCGCGAGGTGCTGGTATGCGTGCGCCGAGGGGACCATGTTGTGCTGCGCCACGCATGGCAGTTCGTCGCCCGCTTCAACGAGGTGCTCGACACCCTATCGCGCGCCTGCGGCGTAGATGGACCCACGGGCGAGGTCGGCACGCTTTTCGGGGAGCCGGCGGCAGCGGGACTGGCCAGCGACCTGGCCAGGCTGGGCGACCGGGCGGGCCCTCTGGCAGGGCTGGCGGAGGCCGGGGTGAGCCTTGGCGCAGACGGGCGCCTGCGTTTGGACCAAACAGCGCACCGGGGCGCTTTGGCGGCGTCGCAGGGCTCCTGGCCGCCTGCGGCGGCCCAGGCAGCAGCCTACCTGGCCGACTTCGTGGCCGAGCTGCTGGATCCCCTGAGCGGGACGGTCAGCCTGGCGCAACAGGCTCTGCGCAAGCAGGTGCAGGCCGGAGACGAGGCCACGCTGCGCCGGCCACAGCGCCCATCGAAGCAAGGCCCGGTGACCGAGAGCGGCGCTATTGCAGCAGAGGGCCCGCGGCACAGGGCAGTCGTCAGGCCGTAGGCGCTTGGCAGGTTTGGGCAACACTGGGCCCTGAGGCGGGGCTGGGGCCTTGAGAGCAGCCATGCATACGACCAGTGCACAACGGGCAAGGCAGTGGCGCGGGATTGCGGCCAGCGATCCCCTGGGGCTGGTCATCATGCTCCACGACGGCGCCGTGGAGCAGTTGCAGCGGGCCCGCGGGCTACAGGCCCCGGAGCAACGGGCCGCGCGCACACAGCTAATCACGAACGTGCAGTGCATCCTGACTGAGCTGCTGTGCAGCCTCGACGCCTGGGAGGCATCAGGCGGCGAATCCGACCCGCAGCTGGCTGCCAGCCTGGCGGCGCTCTACGAGCATCTGCACGAGCGCCTGACGGTCACAGCCCTGGCTGATGACCAATGGGCTTTGGCCGAGGTGGCCGACGCCCTGGAAGCGCTGGGCCGCGCGTGGCGGCAGGCTGCCTGCGGCCCACGGGTGGAGGACGAAAGCCCGGCCCTGCTCGAGTAGGGGCGCTATCGGCCAAGCAGGCACTGTGGACCGTGGAGCTGCCTGGTCCACAGGTGGGAGCCGCACGTGGGGACCGGGAGATGGGCGCAGCGCGGCGTGCGCGCTCGGTCAGGTCGCGGTGGAAGCCTGGCTGTTGAGGCTCGTGCCCACGCTGCGCCCCTGCCCGGTGCGAGAACAGGGCCCGACACACCCTCTCTCCCGTAGGTGGCCGGCTTTGCCCCTCGTGCTACGTAGCGATGCTACTTCGCAGAGTAGCATCGGCACAAGCCGAGCGCCGTCGCCCTGCCCTCAGCAGCAAATCCTTTGCTGCTGAGGCTATTATCGGCTTACTTCTGCTGGCCCTTTAGCACTTTCTGTAGCAGGTAGTAGCCCCAGCCAGCGCTTGCTGACTGCTGATTGCACTGGGCCGCAGGTGGCGACATTGCCCTGCCCGAAATAGGGTGCTCCAAGCACTCGCCGCTCAGTCCAAGGCGGTGTCGGGAGGCTGCAAGCAGTTGGTCCGGGCCTCTGCCGAGCACCTGCGGTGGTTCGCGCGTCCGCCCCTGTTTGACCCCGAGGCGGGCCAGACCATCATCGAGCCACTCCGGGCGGGGCCGGGCTGGTGGGCGGGGGCGTGCAGCGCGCTGTACGATCATGAGACCAGGGTGTTCTACCTGTACTGGCGCTACCGCAAGCCCCGGGAGCTGGGCCGGGGGGTCTCCTGCCATGTCGGGCGCAGCACGGACGGCATCCACTTCGAGGCCATCTGGTCGGCTACGCAGCAGGAGATCGGCACTCCCTCCATGGAGCGCGCCAGCCTCTTCAAAGCCCCCGACGGCGCCTGGCGGCTGTACCTGAGCTTTGTGGACCCGGCCGATTCGCGCTGGCGCACCGACGTGCTGGAGGCCGACTCGCCCGCCAACTTCGACGTGAGCAGGCGCCAGAAGGTCTTCACCGCCGCCGACATGGGCGCCGAGGGTGTGAAGGACCCGGTGGTGTTGCTGGTGGGCGGGCTCTACTACATGATCCTGAGCTACGCGCCCAGCCCGCCGCGAAGCGCGGCCGCCGAGGCCGGGCGGCTGCATGCCTCTGCCGATGTCTACAACACCGGGCTCACCAAGTCGCACACGGGCCTGGCCGTGAGCGGCGACGGGCTGCACTTCGAGTGGCTGGGGGACGTATTCGCGCCGCGGGACAGGGGCTGGGACGCCTACGCGGCCAGGATCGGCTCGCTGTTGTGGCTGCCGCCGGCGTGGCTCGCGTTCTACGACGGCAGCGCCAGCGTGGAGGAGAACTACGAGGAGAAGACCGGCCTGGCGGTCAGCCTGGACCTGCGGCGCTTCCACCGCGTCAGCTACGAAGGGCCGCTGTTGACCTCGCCGCACGCCTCGGGGTCGCTGCGCTACCTTGACGCGCTCAAGGTGGGGGCCGAGGTCTACTGCTACTACGAATACGCCCGCCCAGACGGCTCCCACGAGCTGCGGCTGAACGTGTGCTGCCTGTGAAACACTGCTGTGGCCAGCGAGGAGGAGTCCCTGATTGCGGGGCGAAGCCTATTGGCCCGCTGTGCTGGCGGGAGCAGGTCTCAGGTTTCAGGTTACAGGTTTCAGGTTTCAGGTCGGACGGCGCAGGTCGCAGTTGCCAGGTAGGCGCACCGATCGCGCCGACGGAGGACCGGCCGGTGGCGCAGGGGTTCCGTGACCTGAAAGTATGGCAGGCGTCCAAGCAGCTCGCGCTGCTGGTGTACCGGCTCACCTCAAGCTTCCCGCGCTGCGAACTGCATGGCATCACGCGCCAGATGCGTGCCGCCGCAGTCTCGATCCCTGCCAACATCGCGGAGGGGCAGGGGCGCGGTACCCGGAAGGACTACTGCCACTTCGTAGGCATGGCCCTTGGCTCACCGAACGAGCTGGTGACGCTGGCCGAGATCGCACGCGACCTGGGCTATGGCGAGCCGACCAGGTGGCAGCGGGTGTTCGAGGAAATGGACGAGGTCCGGCGCATGCTGCATGGCTTGCGCAACAGCCTGTCGCGCAGGGGGCAAGCCCCGCGCAGCGGGGCTCAACCTGAAACCTGACCCCTGAAACCTGCAACCTGTGGCCTGAAACCTGAAACCTGACCCCTGAAACCTGTAAACCTAAGGAGGTCACCCATGGCCAAGAAAGTCGCTATCGGCACCTGGGCGTACATGTTTGGGCCGTACCAGGACCACCCCGTCCCGCTGAACGAGGTCATCGAGAAGCTGGAGGAGCTGGAGTTCGACGGCCTGGAGCTGGCCGGGTTCAGCCCGCACGCCGGGCTCAAGGACTATCCGACCAGCGCGTCGCGCCTGGAGCTGCGCCGGCGCATTGAGGATCATGGGCTGGAGGTCTGCGGCGTAGCCGCCGATCTGTGGAGCTACGCCCCGGGCGCGGACGATGACCAGGTGCGCCGGCAGTGGCTGGACTCCTTCAAGGCGCACTGCGACCTGTGCCTGGATGTGGGCAGCCCCTCCATCCGCATGGACTCCTGCCTGCCGCCGACGATTCTGGAGAAGCAGGACTACGACACCACCTGGCAGCGCACCGTGGAGGGGTTCCGGGCCGCCACCGAGCTGGCCAGCGACAAGGCCCTGTTCGTGGTCTGGGAGTTCGAGCCGGGGTTCGTGTTCAACAAGCCCAGCGAGATCGTGAAGATGGTCAACGAGGTGGGCCACCCCGACTTCAGGGTGCTCTACGACACCTGCCACGCGCACATGTGCTCGGTGGTGGGAGCGCGGCAGCCCGAGCCGAAGGAAACGCTGCCCGGCGGCCAAGTGACCCTCGCCCGCATGCTCACCGGCAACATCGGGCACATCCACCTGATTGACTCGGACAACACGCTGCACGACAACGAGACCTCCACCCACGCCCCCTTCGGCCTGGGCGTCATTGACTTCGACGAAGTCATCCCGGCCATCCTGGAGGCCGGCTACGACTCGGAGTGGTGGAGCATTGACCTGTGCTTCTGGCCGGAGGCCTGGGAGGTGACGGCGCAGAGCAAGGAGTTCCTGGACGGCATGATCGCCAAGTACGGGTAGCCGTTCTCCGCCCTCCCGCACTGTCATCCTGAGGCGCGCAGCGCCGAAGGATCTCGCCTCCGAGGGCCCTGGGAGTCTCAGACGAGATCCTTCGCGTGGCGGATTCCTGCGCAATCCGCAGCTCAGGATGACAGCCGATGGTGTGCGGCCATCACCAGAGGGCGGCAACCACAAAACGCACGGAGGTGCCTGGCATGAAAGCGCAAGTGTTCTACGAGCCCATGAAGATGGAGTACAAGGAGGTGGCGGACCCCAAGCCCAGCGCGGAGGAGGTGCTGGTGAGGGTCAAGGCCTGCGGCATCTGCGGCTCGGACGTGGCCTACTACTTCGGCGACAGCTCGCTGGAGACCCCGACGGGCAAGGGGCCCTGCGTCCTGGGCCATGAGTTCTCCGGCGAGGTGGTCGAGGTCGGGAAGATACCCAAGGAAAAGGGCCTGTTCGCCGTGGGCGACCGGGTGGTGCTGGACCCGGTGCAGTACTGCAACGCCTGCGAGGTATGCAAGCGCGGCCACCCTAACCTGTGCGAGAACAAGGTGGTCCTGGGCGTGTCCACCGACGGGGGGTTCGCCGAGCTGTGCACCTCGCACTACACCGGCGTGCACAGGCTGCCCGAGAACGTGAGCTACGACGAAGGGGCCCTGACCGAGCCCATCGCCTGCGCCACCTACGGCGTGCAGAACCTGAACGTCAGCCCCGGGCATTTCGTGGTGGTCTTCGGCGCCGGCCCGATCGGGCTCATCATGACCCAGCTCATCAAGGCCTCCGGCGGCACCGTCGTCCTGGCCGACGCCGTGGACTACCGGCTGGAGGCAGGCACCGAAGTCGGGGCCGATGTGGTGGTCAACGTCGCCGACAAGAAGTCGCCCAACTACTGCGACGACCTCGTGGCCAAGGTGAAGGAGATGACCAAGGGCAAGTTCGCCGACCGGGCCATCTGCGCCACCAGCGCCCTGCCGGCCATGGAGCAGGCCCTGGCCCTGACCGGCCGCGCCTCCAGGATCGTCTACTTCGGCCTGCCGGGCGACAAGGACCGGCTGCCGGTGCCGGTGCTCAACTCCATCCTGTGGGACAAGACCATCCGCTTCTCCTGGCTGGCGCCCAACACCTGGCCGGCGGCCCTGGATGCCCTGGCCACCGGCGCCGTGGACGCCAAGCCGCTCATCAGCAACAAGCACAAGCTGGCCGACCTGGCCGAGGCGCTCAGCAAGGTCAAAGCGAAAGAGGGCAAGCCGCTCAAGGACGTGGTGGTGCCGTGATTCTGGGCACTTTTCTTGCCGTAGGGGTTGACAAAGGGATGGTATTGGGTATAATGCATTCGGCTCCCAATGGAGCCAACCTTTGAGCGTCCCGGGGCCCCAAATGGGGCCCCATTTTGTTTGGGGGGTATCCGATGGCCGAGCCGTTGCGCACGGTTGTCTTCCTAGATGGCCAGAACTTCAAGAAGAACCTGCAGCAGTACAAGTTCGAGACGGACCCGCAGTTGAGGCCCTATCGCTTGGAGGAGCGGCATTTCCTCTGGAACGAGTTCTTCCAGGGCCTTGCAGGGTGGTTCGAGCAACGAACCGGCATAGGGCACCGCCTTCTGCGGGTCTATTGGTACAACGCCGAGACCATCACGCCATTCAGCATCTATCGCTCCGAGGTGAACAGGATCCTCCAGCAGTATGCGCCGCAGTTCCCGGAGCTTAGCGCCAGTGTCATCGTTGGTCTTGCCAAGAAGTGGCACGGCATCGAGCGCGAGCGCTTTGACAAGATACGCACGGTATTCGAAGAGATACAGAGGAGCACTGAGTTTCTGGAGTTCCGCTTCGTGGGACAGTATGCGGTCAACCCCTTCGTTGTGTACCGTTTGGAGCGCCGCCCGGACGGGTCGCTTTTCTACCAGGGCACTAGGATAGGCGAAAGAGGCGTGGATGTCGGCATTGCCACGGACATGATCGCCAAGATGCCGTACTACGACGTGGCAGTTCTGGTTAGCGGAGACTACGACTTCATCCCGGTTGTCCGCCACCTCAAAGACTCTCTCAGGCAGGTGTACCAGTTCTCGATCTCGAAGGGGATTCCCCCGAAGATCACGTACCTGTCTCCTTGGCTGAAGGGCATTGTGGACGCTTTCGGGTTCTACGACGAGGTCGAGCTCCTCACAAAGTACCTGAACCGGAGGTCCGGCATTCCGCTAGCCATACTTCAGGAGATTGACGCCCACGTCAGATCGCTGCAGACGACGCCGTGAGAGCCGTGCGTGACCGTGGCGCTGGGGAGCTGGACCATGATCCGCATCGGGACCTCAGGTTACAGCTACGACGACTGGGTGGGCCATTTCTACCCGGAGGGGATCAAGAAGGGCGACATGCTGCGCTACTACGCCGGGCGCTTCGACACGGTGGAGGTGAACTACAGCTACTACCGGATGCCCGAGGCGCGCACGCTGGCGCAGATGGCCGCCAAGACGGCCGCCAGCTTCGAGTTCGTGGTCAAGGCCAACAGCGAGATGACCCACGAGCGCAAGGGCGACCCGCGCGTATTCGCGCAGTTTGCCGAGGCGCTGAAGCCGCTCATTGACCAGCGGAAGTTCGGCTGCATCCTGGCCCAGTTCCCCTACTCGTTCGGGCCCAGCGCCGACGCGGCCGAGTACCTGCGGTTCTTCCGCCGGCAGATTCCTGACCTGCCCATCGTGGTCGAGTTTCGCAACAGCCACTGGGTGCACCAGAAGACATTTGAGCTGCTGGAGGAGCTGAACTTCGGCTTCTGCTGCGTGGACGAGCCCAACCTGCGGGGGCTGATGCCCCGGGTGGCGGTGGCGACGTCGCCCGAGGTAGGCTACGTGCGCTTTCATGGCCGCAACGCCGAGAAGTGGTTCGAGCATGAAGAGGCCTGGCAGCGCTATGACTATCTGTACTCCGAGGGCGAGTTGGCGGAGTGGGTGGATAAGGTAAAGCAGATTGCCGAGAAGACCAAGCGCACTTACGTTTTCTTCAACAACCACTACCAAGCCAAGGCAGTAGTGAACGCCGGCGTCTTCCAGAAGCTGCTCGGCATGGAGGTATAGCCCCCGGGTCGCACGAAGCTCCCAGTTCATGTGTTTCGCGCGGCCGTCGGGCAGGTCCCTGAGCAGCTCTGCTGCCGGGATGGCGGCCCCGACTCGCACTACAGGTCGGGGCCTAGCCAAATGCCCGACCCACGCAAAGGCCACGTAGCACAGGCCTCCGATGGCTGACGAATCGCTCACCCCGTCTATCGGTGAACCCTCCACAGAGGAGGCGCGTCGCCTCTGCGAGCTGGGCAACCAGCACCTGGCCACCGAGGACTTCCCCCGCGCCGTGCGGGCCTACCGCCAGGCCCTGGAGGCGGAGCCCCAGTACGCCCGGGCCCACCACAACCTGGGGGTGGCCTACTACAAGCTGGGGCTTTTCGCCGAGGCCTTGGACGAGGTCCAGCGGGCCATTGACCTACAATCCCAGGTGGCTGATTTCCACTTCACCCTGGGGCTCATCCACAAGGACAGCCGGGCCTATCAGGAGGCCATCGCCGCCTTCAGCCGGGCGCTGGAGCTGGACCCCGGCCTGCTGGCTGCACTGCGCTATCGGGGCACCACCCACTACCAGCGGGGCGACAACCAGGCGGCCATTGCCGACTTCCAGCAGCTTCTGGCCCGCAGCCCGGAGCAGGCTGAGGTGGCCTACGACCTGGCGGTGGCCAATGCCGATGCGCGGAACTGGGCGGAGGCGGAGAAGTGGTTCAACCGGGCCGCCGAACTCGCACCAACTAACGCGGACATCCACTTCAACCTGGGCCTGGCGCATGCCCGCGATGTCAACACCCCCGACAGCCAGGCCGGGGCGGCTTTCAGGCGGGCTTTGGAGCTGGACCCCCGCCACCTGGCAGCGCGGTTTCACTTGGGCGTCCTCTACGCCAAGGCCAGATACCGCGATCCCACGGCCCGCGAGCGCGCGCTGGAGACGCTGCGGCCCCTGGCGGACGAACCTGCCCTGCCGGAGCTGTTCCCCGATGCCCATCTGCTGCACTTCGCGCTGGGCACGCTCTACGACGACCAGCCGGAGACTGTTGGGCAGGCCAGGGAATGCTACGAGCGGTGCCTGCAACTGGCGCCGGGGTTTGCGCCGGCCCTCAACAACCGGGGCATTCTGTTGCAGAGGGAGAACCGGCCGCGGGAGGCCGCCGCCAGCTTCTGCGAGGCCTTGCTGGCTGATCCCGACTACGACGACGCCTACCACAATCTGTGCGAGCTACTGTACGACCAGCCTGACGCCCTGCTTGGCGACCGGCTGGAGGAGCTGGTAACTCGCGGCCAAGAGGAAGCTCCTCAACTGCTGACGCGCTTGGTCCTGGAGATGGTGGACACGGCCAAGGCGGACGCCTACGAGGACAGCTACCACAGGATCCACGAGCTGAAGAACCTGATTGCCATCCTGGGAGCCCGCACGCGCCGCCTGTGGGAGGAGCTGGCCGAACAGCACCCCGAGCCTGAGCGCGTCGAGGTGGAGCTGGAGTACCTCAACTCGCTTTACGCGTCCATCTTCGAGGGGGTGACTGGGTACCTCGAGGCGCTGCAACGCAGGGAGATTCGCTGGGAGATCGTCAAGCTGCCGGAGGTGCTGGAACGGGTGCTGTGGCAGACCCGGGAGCACCGGCCGGCGGGCGTCGAGGTGGAGGTGCGCGCCGACTCCGGCCTGCCCGAGATTCGCGGGGACGCCTCGCGCCTGGCTGAGGCCCTGGCCAATATCGTGCGCAACGCCTACGAGGCCATGCCCGAAGGCGGCAAGCTGCGGGTGACGGCTGCCGCGCTGCCGGACACGACCTCCCGCAGCCCCTCTTCCTGGCGCGGCGTGCGGCTGGAGCTTGCCGACACCGGCCCCGGCATCCCGGACGAGCATCGCGCCCGCCTGCTGCGCCCCGGCTTCAGCACCAAGCCGGGCGGCTCGGGGTATGGCCTAGCCATCGCTAACCGCATCCTGCGCGAGCACAACGGGAGCCTTAGCATCACCAGCTCGCCGGGGCAGGGAACCACGGTCACCATTGACCTGCCGCTGAACCTGGAGCTGGAGAAGCAGCAGGACCGCATGAGGCTGCGGCCCATCATCTTCGAAGACTCCAAACGCCTCATCCAGACGGAACTCGAGGAGCTCTAGCAGGCCCGCCACGACCGCGCCGCCTGGGCCGCAGGCCGGGCTGCGGGCGGTCATGCGGCCTTTTTCCCTCGACCCCTTGACAGCGGCTTTGAGCTCTGATATACTCGCTTGGGTAGAGGCCTGTGCAAGAAATGCCGGGCGGACCTGCACATCCCTAGACGTAGGGCGCCCAAACTGGGATGGTCTGAAGTTCACAGTGCACGAGCGCCGCAGGAAAGCACGAAGCTGCTAGCTCACGGCACAAACTGAACTTCCCATCACAGGCCTCGACTCGCTCATCGCTCGCAGCCCTCGGTTCCCCCAGACGATGAGCGAGCCCTGCCAGCCGGGCCGAGGCTCCTCTCCCTCACACTCGGCCCGGCGTTATTATTGACTGCCTGCTGGCGGCGGGCCGAAACCTTCTCACTGGCGTTGTGTTCAAGTGACTGAGGGCTGTCCGGCAATGATCTGCCTGAGGCCGATCCTGGTAGGCTTGGCGCTGGCGGTGGCGTTGGTGGTCGGCTGTCGTGCGCGGACCTCGTCCCAACCCCCCGCCCAGCCTGTGGCGACACCACCACTGCCGACTGCTCAGCACCCGGGGTACTTCATTGTGGACCGCGACACGTTGATGTACCACCGTCAGGACTGCCCGCAACTGCCGCCCCCCGGGCGCCGCGCTCTGGTTGATCCCAAGATGATCGAGTACACAGCCTCGGTGAGCAAGCCGTGTCCCATCTGCCGGCCCGACCAGAAGCAGCCGGCAGGCAAAGAGCAGAACAAGCGGGTCGGCGAGTGATTGGGTCAGCCAAGTCGTGACGCCAGCCAGCCCGCAGCGCGTCGCGCGCGGGAGAGCAGGCGCCTGAGGGGATGACCTGAGGGGCGCCTACGGAGTGGGACGGCCAGGGGCAAGAGGGCCTCGAAGCCGCGACATACTGCCCGCAGGGCGCGGTGCTGCCGCCGCCAGGCCCAGCCGTCAATCCCAAGCACGCGGCCGACGAGGTCAGCTCCCACCGCTATGGTGACCTCCGCGGCCGTGTCCCCCTTGAGCAGCAGGACTGGCGTACCGCGATAACGTCTGCACCCCACCACGCGATGAGCCGTCAGGCCGCTTGCCGTTCGGACCACCGCTACCTCGCCGACGGCCAGTTCGGCGGGGCCCACGCTCTCTACCTCCACCTCCTGACCATCCCGCAAGGCGGGCGCCATCGAGCTACCACGAACGACCAGTCGCGCGCGCCCCTGACGCCGCAGGCCGTCAACCCACAGCTCGTCTGCGGTGCGCTTTCGTTGCGGGGCCTCGGCACTCATGGCAAGGGCAGCTCTGTGCAAAAAGGGCCCGCCGGCGGCGGGCCCTTGGAGATCATGGTCGCGGTCGCCACGTCAGCGGGGGGCGCGGGCGGCCGCCAGCATCTCTTGCAGCACGTCAGCCGTCACCGGGCTCTCCAGGACCTGCCGGACGAGCTTCAGGTTGAAGGGGCGGCTCGCGGGCGGAGGCTGCTCCTGCCCGATGACAATGATCTGGCCGAGCTGGTCCGCCAGCACGTCGCGGTATTGCAGCCATTCCAGCCAGGTCATCAGGCGGGCGCGGCGGAACACGTCCAGGACGTAGGGCAGTAGCTGGTCGTAGAGCGGGGTGCCGGGCGGGGCCACGGCCGCCAGGTAGTCATTGGCGACCTCGATGCGCCGCGCCTGGTACTGTCCACCCAGGGAGCGGGCGCGGTCAATGGTCTGGAGGGCGTATATGTGCAGCGAGTAGCGCAAGGCCTCATCCTCACCGGTGGCTAGGTGCTCTTCCTCTCCCTGCGCGGCCGGCTTGCCCCAGTCTATGAGCCCGTTCTGCTGGCCCGAAAGCACGTTGCGCAGCGACAGCACCAGGCGCTCAACGGCCTGGTCGTGCACCCGCTCGTTGTAGACGGTCTCTGCCAGCACCTGGCCGATCGCCTGCTCCAGCTTGGGATCGGTCTGCTCCCCCCGGATGACCGCCTGCCATTTGTCTGCCAGAGCCCGCGCCGCCGTCGCCAGAGTCTGACCTTGCTGGCGCTCGAAGTCGGCCTGCGCGCGCTGTACGGCGTCCACGAGAGCCAGGCACTGCCGCAACTGGCCCTCGTCCAGCGCCAGCGTGCTGAACAGGCGGGCTGCGGTGAGGGCATCCAGCGCGTCTTGCAGCTTGTCGGCGTGGGCCGTCGGCCGGCCTAGCAGGCTCAGACCCAGGATCGCGACCAGCAGCCAGCATCTCTTCATGACCCGATCACCGTTCCCTTCCAGCCTGCTGTTTGATCATCTCCCGCAGCAGAGCAGCAGTACGAGGGCTGCGCAGCAGCTCGACGTAGTCCTCCCGGGCGATCTTGCCCTCGATGCCGGGCACGTCGGACTCGGGCCGCAGCTCCAGCGAGGTCGCCACTTCGGTCTCCAGGTTGGCCTTGCGGCGTGAGAACTCGGCGGGCGGCAGCGCGTAGAGAGCGTCCAGGAGGCCCAGCACGCGCGTCTGGAAGGCCTGGTAGCGCGCCGACTCCTGGCCCTCCACCCGGGTGGCGATGTCCGTGGCGATGGCCTGCCGCCGGCGCTGATACTCGTCGAGCGGCAGTTCCTTGGCCTGTTTGATCTGGTCCACGATGAAGCCGGCGGCAGTGGTATTCCCGCGCAGGGCCTCCAGGCGCTGCCGGCGCAGCTCGCGCTGCTCCTGCGTCTCGATGACGGCAAGCTGGCGCGGGGTCAAGGCCGCCTCTAGCTGGCGCGTGAGGCGCTCAATGGTCTGCTCTTCCGCCGTGATGCGCCGCTGCAACTGCTCCAGGGCGCGGCTGAGGACCGCTTCGTCGGCCTCGTTCACCTGCCCGCCGGTGGCCAGCGCGCGACGGGCCCGGTCCAGCACGAACGCATTGCGGGCGTAGGCCTGGTCGCGCAGCTCCTGCCTGCGGGCCAGGCGCCCTTGTATGTCGTCGAGGTAGGGCAGGATCTGCTGCCTCTGGGGCACGGTCAGCTTCAACTGCTCCAGGCGCACGAGCAGCTCGACGTCGGCAAGGAGCTGCCGTGGGTCGGGCTGAGGCGGCGGAGGCGCCTGGGCCCAGGCGGTTGCCCAGAGACACGGCAACACCGCCAGCAGCACCGCCGCTTTTCGTATCATGGTGCCTGATGCCTCCCCCTAAAGCCTAGCGACCGGCGGCTAAACGCCAGGCAGGCTTTCCTGCGTGGCAGGTGTATCCGCACTCTCGAAGCCTGAGGACATTATAGTATATCGGTACGCGCCGGTCAACGAAGCCCAGCAGGCGGCCTCGCCTGCAGGAGGACGGTTTGGGCGAGTGCAGAACCTTGCCGCGTGAGGTCAATGCTGCGTCTGGTTGCACTCAGCCTGTGTGTGCTCTCACTGCTGGCGGCGACGGCCGGCAGTGTCTGGCTGGTGCTGGCCTACGACCGCTCCGCGCACACGGAGTTGGTGCGCCTCGAGTTGGCCACGCTGACTGCTGCCGTTCTAGCGGCAGGGCTGGCCCTGGCCTTGCCGCGCGCGGGCGCCTCCTGGGGCGACCGTCTGCGCGCCGCCCTGCCCTTTGGCGCGGCCGTGCTGTGCGTGGCGGCGCTGGTCGTATACGTTGACGTGCACGCGGGCGCCCCGGTTCACGTGGCCGATGCCTACGCCGACTGGCTCCAGTATCGCTCGCGCCACTTCCTCTTCGTCTATCCGCCCACCTCGACCGTAGCCGCTGACATCGGCCAGCGGGCGCGCGTGGCGGACGGCAAGTTCGACGCGATCGCCGGCTTCTTTGCGACCTCCTTTGATCGGCGCATCGTGGTCTACGTCCACGAGGACGCCGAGCAGGGCTCTGAACTCCTGGGCCACCCGCTTCCCTGGGCCGACACCGAGCGCCTGGAGGTCCACCTGCTGCCGCAGACGTCTGCGGCCCGCTGGGCCGCCCTGGTGGTGGCCGAGAAGGCGTGGGGCGGGCCGCCGGGCACCGCGCTGCTCGGCGAGGGGGTGCCAGCCTACCTGGACGGCCAGGATTCGGACTGGCCGGCGGCGCTGAGCTACCTGAAGGGCGACCTGCCGCCGCTGGAGGCCCTGGTAGACGGTGCGGACGAGATGCGCGGTGGGGACCTGTTCGCGGCTTCTTTCGTGGGCTTCCTGCTCAGCCTCGGCACTCGCGAAGCCCTAGGCAAGCTATGGGTCAGCCCGGCGTTTCGCGGCAGCGTCTACCAGGCTTACGGCAAGCGGGCGGACCAACTGGAGGCAGCATGGCACGACCGGCTGGCAGCGCTACTGGGCTTTCGGTCGGCGGCGGGCTTCGAGGCCACGGCCTCGACGGAAGTGGCCCTGGACTCGCCGCAGGCCGGCCCGGTGCGCGGGCTGGTGGAGCGCCTGGGCAAGGCCGTAGTGGCCGGCCGCCTCGACCAGGCACGAGCGGTGCTGGCCGCCCAGGCCTCCCCCGGCGCGCAGAGGGCGCTGCGCACGCTCATCGAGAAGGAGGTGAGCAGCGTCGAGCTGATCGGGCTCAACGATTACGGGGGTAAGTGCCTACTGGCCGACCTGCACATCAGCACTACCGTGGAGGGGCGGCCATTTGAGATGGACGCTGACGCGGTGCTGTCAGCCGGCGCGCGCCCTCAGGTCCTGCACCTGGCCTTCCGCTAAGTGCGTGCGGCTCCCAGCGACCGAACCAGCGTCGGTGGCTAGGCCCTGCGGGCCGCCATCCCGGCCGCCAAGCGGCTTAGGGACACGAAGCGTCTTTGCGCCGGGGCAGGGAGGGCTTCCGGGCACCTGGCACGAAACGTGCCAGTTAGAACGCTAACCGAGGAGGGAGAGCTTATGCTCAGCAGATCGAGATGGTCGTGCGTGGCCGGGGTGCTGGCGCTGTTGGTGGCGATGTCCACCGTGGTGGGCGCGGCGCCGGCCTACAAGACTCAGCACGTCTTCATCGTGGTGATGGACGGCGTGCGCTGGATGGATACGTTCGGGGACCCAACACACGTCAACATCCCGCACCTGTACAACGACCTGCGACCGCAGGGCACGCTGTTCACGAACTACTACGACCGGGGAGTGACCGTGACCCGGCAGGGGCACAGCACCATCATCTCCGGCACCTGGCAGAAGGTGCTCAACGGCGGCCCACGCCTGACCCGCCCCACGCTGTTTGAGTACTACCGCGACGAGAAGGGCGCGCCGCCGGCCAAGTGCTGGTCGGTTTTCGGCAAGGCGGAGTACTCGTTCCTGCCCTATAGCTCCGAGCCCGCTTATGGCAGCGGCTTCGCCGGTCAGCACCTCAGCGGCGGCGGAGCCAACAACCCTGTCAACGAACTCTCGGCCCAGGGCGACGTGGGCGTGCTGAACAAGGTGCTGGACGTGATGAAGACCGACCAGCCGGACATCGTGTTCATCAACTTCGGCTACACGGATCACGCCGGGCACGTAGCCAAGGACATCAGCGAGTACCAGGCCGCCATCAAGAACTGCGACGAGCAGATGTGGAAGCTGTGGGATGCGATCCAGGCCGATCCCCACTATCAGAACACGACCACCGCGTTCTTCACCAACGATCACGGGCGTCACACCACGGACTTTCACTCGCACGGCGATCAGTGCAACGGCTGTGAGCACATCATGCTGCTGGTGCTGGGCCCGGACATCAACAAGGATACGGTGGTGGACAAGGAGGCCTTGCAGATTGACATCGCGCCCACCGCAGCCGAACTGCTGGGGCTGCAAACGCCGCTGTCCACGGGGCGGGTGCTGACCGAATGCCTGACCCAGTACCTGGCGCTCAACCAGAAGGAAGCGCGCACCGACACGGCGCGCAAGGCCGTGGCAATCGAGAAGCTGGCGGACCGCGACCTGCTGAAGGTGGCGGCCGACTACGTGCTGGCTAGCAGCAAGCCCGAGACGGTTCCCGCCACGCTGGAGGGCGAGCTGCTGGTGCGCGGCCTGCTGCGCGCCTACAACGTGAAGCAGGACCAGCGGTATCTGGCGTTCGTGCAGGCGTGGATCGCCGCCCACAAGACACCGGGCGCCGGCGGACTGCCGGTAGCGCTGGGCAACGTCATCCTGGAGCTGCCGCCGGAGGTGCGGCAGGGGAACATGGCCCTGGCCCGCCAGGTAGGCGATCAGGCCAAGGAGACCGCCCAGCGGCCGGGGGAGATACAGCGAACGTCGGAACTGTCGAGAGGGGCCTTCCTGGGACGGCTGACGGAGGTGACCAAGGAGCCCAGCTATGCTGAGGCGGGCCGGCAGTTGCTCACTGCTGCGCTGGCGCTGCCCGGGCCAAAGGCCGCTGATGCGCTGGCTTCCGCGCGGGAGCTAGTGCTCCTGGGGCAGGCTGCGGCGGCGTACCCGACGGACGACGCCATCACAAAGGCGTTCATCTTGGCCGCCTTCCGCGCCCTGCGGACCATGAAGGAGAACGGCGCGCTGTGGGACGACCGGACCGTATCGGCGCTCAACCTGTACGGCGTGCAGGCCTCCACGCGCGGCCGGGTGCTGCGCGATTTCGGCAGGGCGACCGGGCCGAATGCCACGCTGCCGGCTTCGGTGCAGGCGATGACGGAACAGGAGCTGCGGCCTCTGTTCCCCAACCTGCCCAAGGCGCCGCTGCCCAACTTGCAGCGCCAGATCGTGAACCTGGTCAACCAGCGGGCCAAGCAGTGCATGCCGTTCAGCATAGACATGCTGCGCTATGGGGTCAACGAGGCCGGCGCCTATGCCGACGGCTCGCCGACTGCTCAGGGAGGCTTTCTGCTGGCATACACCCCGCTGCCCTGGCGCTACGGCGGGGACCCCTGGGCCGGCTCGCCGAACCCGCCACTCCGCACGCCAGGCTAGAGGCGGGCAGCACCAAGAGCATCCCCAAGCCACTGTAGGCTAACGTCACCTCTCCCGGCGGACGCTCTCGTCCGCCGGGAGAGGCAGCATTAGTGGCTGGTCGGCACCTGGAGGTGCCTCCCACGCGGTCGCGGGGCGAGTTCCTTCCTACCTTGCCGCGCGTCGCACAGACGTGCTATAATGCGGGCATGAGGATTCTCGGGGTTGATCCGGGCCTGAGCGTAACCGGCTACGGGCTGGTGGACACCGACAGCACCAAGCCCAGGCTGATAGAGGGCGGCATCATCTGCACCGACGCTGGCGCTCCCCTGGCGCAGCGCCTCCACAGCATCCATGCGGGCATGACAGAGGTCATTGCCGAGCATCGGCCCGACGTGGTGGTGGTGGAGGAGCTGTACGCGAAGTACCGCCATCCGCGCACTGCCATCCTCATGGGCCACGCGCGTGGCGTCATCTGCCTGGCCGCGGCGGCGGCCGGGGTGCCGCTGCAAAGCTACACGGCCTCGCAGGTGAAGAAGTCGCTGACGGGAAATGGCAACGCCAGCAAAGAGCAGATCAAGCGCATGGTCTGCCGCATCTTCGGGCTGAGCAAGCCGCCTGCGCGCGCCGACGTGACCGATGCCCTGGCGCTGGCCCTGTGCCACGCCAGCCCGGGGCGGGCGGGGTGGCGGAGCGGGCGGGGTGGGTAGTCGCGGGCTTTAGCCCGCGGGGGTTGGCCGGGGGTAGGATACCCAGGGCGCAGCCACGCTTCGGGCAACCAATGATCGGACAGATACGAGGCCAACTGCTGCGCGTGCATGAGGACCTCGCCTTGCTCGACGTGGGCGGGGTCGGCTACGAGGTGACGGTCTCGCCCGTGTTGGCGGAGCGGCTGAAGGCCCTGGGCGCGGGGGCTGACGTCACCCTGGTCACCTATCACTACCTCCAGTCTGATCCCTCGAAGAACGTGCCCATGCTGGTCGGCTTCGAAAGCGAGGCCCAGCGCGAGTTCTTCCTGGAGCTGAT
>Ga0315282_10003274_pt1 | contig 29135 bp, 27 predicted proteins | sample YL17G07_20_MG_FD_203693 | JGI IMG/M metagenome (GOLD analysis project Ga0315282, IMG submission 203693) | Sediment microbial communities from Yellowstone Lake, YNP, Wyoming, USA - YL17G07_20 | ecosystem: Environmental > Aquatic > Freshwater > Lake > Sediment | place: USA: Wyoming | collected... | reverse complement strand
GCCTCGCTACAGGATGGAGCGCCTAAGGAGGGTGGTGGAGGGGAGGCAGTACTGGATGGCGACCGAGGTCAAAAGGCTCATACGCGAGAGGACGGGGGTCGATTACTCGCTAATGCACGTGACCCGCATCCTCCACAGCTGGGGCTTCTCCAGGAGGAAGCTGGGCAAGAGGCATGTCAATGCGGCATCGGATCGGCAGGTTTCGTACTTTAAAAAAAGGCCCTGAAGGCCATAGTCGATGCGCTGGAAGCGGGTCGGTCCGTAGTCTGCGAGGACGAGTCCATATTCACCTACGACTCCATCGCACGCTACGTCTGGGCGAAGAGGGGTCACGAGCTGCTGGTGCTGATGACGGGCTCTCACAGGAGGAGCTGCCTCTTCGGAGCCCTGAGCATCGACGGGAGGCAGCTCTTCAGGCAGCGCGATAACGTGGACGGCGAAAATTTTCTGGCATACCTCGAGGGGCTCAAGATGAAGTTCGCCCCCATGCTGCTGTTCTTGGACAGATCCAACCCCCACTACAAGGACGAGGAGGTTAGGGCGTACCTTCTGGTGAACTGCGATAGCATAGAGGTCATGTGGTTCCCCAAGGCGAGGCCGGAGCTCAATCCGGTAGAGGAGTGCTGGAACATGTTGAAGGACGAGATGCTCGCCAATAAGATCTACCCGACGTTCAGGGAGATGAGGGGGGCCATTGCGCAAAGGATCAGGACGAAAAGATTCGGGCTTGATATCATTGATTATTTATGTTAGTCACTATAGTTCAATTTAGTCCGTTTTCGAGCTTGCTAAGTCCCCTTCTCGCCCTCGCTCTCCATCTCAATGTGGTTCCAGGCCTCCAGGACATCATTAGGAGTTTTATTTCATCTCCAATGCTACCTATAGGTAGTAGTTGTTTGTCTCACGGGCAATATCATAGGCATAAATAATTGTTGTTTTACAAGTTGAGAAAAAGAATGGGTCGGGCCGGACCTGTATTAAATATGTAGCGGGTCTTCCTCTTTAAGCGGGGCTTATCCAGTTTAAAAAAGCATCACTGGAGCTTCGCTTCCCTAATGAATAATCAAAATGTCTTGCGCGCGCTATTGAGCTCTGAACATCTTATCCAACATGATTTAGACCCAAATCTTCAATTACTGCTGATTAAGGGTTCCACCAAAGATATAATTTAAATGTTATGCGCATAATATCATAAGCCACAGTTACAGTAAGTGGTCTATAAGTGAGCCTTCCTTTAGTCGCCCTAATGGCCCTAAGAGTTACCTAGACGCTTCTTATATCCTTCGATGCAACCTTCCTTTATTTCCTTTGCCAATCGAGCGATCTCTGGCAAGGTTTCTTCAGGTTTTTCCAGATTTTTCCCGTAAATCTCAGCATAAGCACTTCCAACTATAGCGCCGTCTGCCCCAGCTGAAACCACCGCCTTTGAGTGTTCTTTCTTTGAAATGCCGAAGCCAGCCAAAACGGGTACATCCGTATGTCTCCTAACCCTGTTAACCAGCTTTATGGTGGAATCTGTTAGGCTTTCCCTTGCTCCAGTCACCCCTTCAACATTTATGACATATAGAAAACCGGAGGCCATGTCAGCGATTTTCTTTAACCTGTCCTCAGTCGTCGTTGGAGCCACCTGAAATATTACATGCACACCCCTCTTCCTTCCTTCATCTAAAAGGAGGTCTGCCTCTTCAACTGGAACGTCAGGAACAATTATTGCTTGGGCACCCGCCATCTTTATTTCACTCAAGAAACTCCCTATTCCAGTAACATAGGGAATGTTGTAGTAAGTCGTCACTATTAAAGGAACTTCCAAGCCGCTCCCCCTCACCTTCTTTATCCCTTGAATACACTTAGCTGGAGTCACGCCGTTTTTCAGGGCCCTTTCACAGGCCATCAGAAAAGTCGGTCCATCCGCCGTTGGATCGGAGAAAGGGATTCCAAACTCTATGAAATCTGCACCGTTTTCAACCAATGTTGAAATCAGTTTCAGGGAAAACTCCTCGTTTGGGTCTCCGTAATAAACGTGGGGCATATGAGCCCCTTCTCTTCTCTCTTTTAACTCTTGGAATTTTTCCTCAAGGGCCATAAAAATACCTCATGATGGTTTCAAGATCCTTGTCACCTCTTCCGGAATAGTTTAAAACGATAACCTCATCTTTATCAAATTCTTCCTTGTGATTCAGCGTGTAAGCTATAACGTGCGCGGTTTCAAGGGCAGGTATCAATCCCTCCGTCCTGCACATAACTTTCACGGCTTCAAAGACCTCTTTGTCAAAAGCATAACAGGCCTTCACTCTTCCAGTTTCGCATAAATAGGATATTTCGGGACCCCTCCCAGGATAGTTTAAACCTGCGGCCCTCGTCTTAGAAGGCTTTATTTGTCCATCTTCATCCTGCATAACTTGCATCAAGGCGCCATGGAGAATCCCAGGCTTACCTAATTGGAAGGCGGCAGCGCTGTTATCGGCGCCTAGGCTTTCTCCTCCGCCCTCAACAAAGTAAAGTCTGACATCCTTGTTGGCAATGAAAGGTCTGAATGCACCTAAAGCATTGCTTCCACCGCTGCCACAGGCTAATACAGCGTCAGGTAGCCTTCCTTCCTTTTCAAGTATCTGCTCCTTGATTTCTGTACCGATAACGCTCTGAAAAGTTGCGACAATTTCTGGAAACGGGTGGGGACCCACCGTTGATCCCATGAGATAATGGGTAATTCGCGAACAGGCGGTCCACTCCCTTAAAGTGTCAGAAACTGCATCCTTTAGGACCCCCATCCCAGACTTAACGGGGGTTATTTTTGCTCCGAGCAATTTCATCCTTTTCACGTTGCTTGCCTGCCTCTCTATGTCTTTTACCCCCATGAAAACTTCTGTTTCTAACCCGCAAACGTTGCCAGCCATCACAGTGGCGACTCCATGTTGCCCCGCAGCAGTTTCTGTGATCAAACGAGACTTTCCCATCTTCTTCGCCAAGAGAGCTTGCCCCAAAGCGTTATTGAGTTTGTGCGAGCCCCCACAAAGCAAGTCTTCCCTTTTCAGGTAAACTTTGCACCCTACAAGCTCGCTGAAATTCTTCGCGCAATAAAGTGGAGTTGGCCTTCCTCCGTAGTCCCTTAGTAAACCCCTAAACTCCTCTTGAAATTCAGGTGTTGGATAGTACTTGTCAAAGGCTCCCTCCAACTCTATGAGAACGGGCATCAAAATTTCGTTTACGTACTGCCCGCCGTATTTTCCGAACCTTCCCTTTTTCAACACGCCAATACCTCTTTCACAAATAACCTGACTTTTCATCATGCATCAGAGTCTGTTGAACGAACTGTCCATCATTTTCAAATTTACTGTCAACTGGATATCGGCTTAAATGTCGCATATCCTAACCGCCTTTGCATTTTCTACGAAAGCTAAAACCTTCTCGGGATCTTTAATTCCAGGGCGCGATTCAACGCCACTGGAAACATCCACGCCATAGGGTTGAACGAAACGCACAGCATCTTTTACGTTTTCAGGCGTTAAACCCCCTGCAAGAATTAATGGCTTAGGGAAAATGGCCTCTTTCACGCGTTTACTTAATTCCCAATCGTGAACCACGCCCGTTCCACCATATTTTCCGCGAACAAACGAATCCAAAAGAACAGCGTCAAAAAACTTCGAAGCTTTTACAGCGGTCTCAACCACATTACTGGACTTCACATGAATTGCCTTTATTAAGCGCACATCAGGCAGCCTTTCCTGAAAAGGAAAATCTTCAGACAGGTTTTCCCCGTGAATTTGGATGGCGTCCGGCTTTAGCTTCTCATAAATCTTAACGAGAAAGTTAATGCTGTTTGGAACAGTAACCACAACTTTATCGATGGAGAATGACGCTTGCTCCACTATTTTCTTAGCTTTTTCCATCGTTAGGTTCCTTGGTGATGAGGCTACGCCTATAACAAATCCTACAGCATCGGCTCCAGCAGCCGCAGCGGTAGTCAAATCCTTTTCACGGGTTATTCCACAAATTTTCACCATAACCTTTTTCATAGAGCCCTTACAAACTCCTCAACCTTTTTCTGGACGTTATCCGCCTTCATAATTGTGGATCCGATTAAGAAGGCATGAGCGCCACACTCGTGGAGAAAGCGAACGTCAGCGGGGGTTTTGATACCGCTTTCGCTTACAATAATTCTTTCTCGAGGATCAAATTTTTGTAGAATTCTTTTTGTCACTCGGAGGTCCACTTTTAACGTTTTGAGGTTCCGGTTGTTGATCCCAATTAGATCAGCGTCAGTTTTAAGGGCTGAAATAAATTCATGTAAGGTATGGACTTCTAACAAAACCTCAAGATTCTTTGACCTTGCGTAGTCAATCATGTCGTGAACATCGCATTCGCATAGCTTTCTGTCAAATAGAGCTTCTATTAGCAGAACGGCGTTGGCACCAATTTTAGAGGCTGCCTCCAACTGAGTGGGGCTAATGATTATGTCCTTCATAAGAAGCGGAAGTTCGGTTAGCTTCCTAACTTTCATAAAGGAACCCAGAGAACCCTTGAAATATTCGGGCTCGGTTAGAACTGATATTCCAATGGCTCCACCATTTTCCATAGCTGCCGCGATTTCCTCTACATTAGCCTTTCTTTTAATAACGCCTAAGGAGGGCGAGGCTACCTTAATTTCAGCGATAATTGGGACATGTTTACATTCAAGGATCGCCTTTTTCAAGCTGACAGATATGGTCTCGACTTGTTTTTTAACTTCATAATAACCTTTATTGATGGTTTTCCTCGTGTTTTGCGCTAGGGCGTTAAGAAAGTCAACCATACTTTGATTCCAGCTCCTCAAGCCTTGAGGTGTTTCCGTTGCTTGCCTTGATTAACATCTCTAGTTTTTTGTAGGCTGCTCCGCTTTCAATGGATTCACGGGCCAGCTCCATCCCTTCGCCAAAGTTGTCGGCCTTTCCACCTACGACGATTCCTGCCGATGCATTAACAAGCACTATATCCTTTTTCGGATCGTCATGGCTACAGCATCCTTTTAGGATTTTGAAGGTGATTTCTCCGCTTTCCTCGGCGGTGGTCCCCTTTATATTTTCAGGTCTAGCCTGCTCAACACCAAAATCCTTCGGAAATGTTTCTAATGCCGTAACTTCGCCTTCCCTCAACCATGCAATAGCCGTTTTGCCAATGGTTGAGATTTCGTCTAGCCCATCTAAACCATGAACAACCATGGCTTCTTCGCAACTGAGGTTTTTTAGGGCATTGGCTAAAGGTTCTATTAACGCGCGGTCATAGACACCTAGTAATTGGGCGTTGGCATTTGCCGGGTTCGTTAGGGGTCCGAGGATGTTGAAAACCGTCCTTATTCCTATTTCCCTTCTTGGTTCAATGGCGTATTTCATGGCTGGATGGAAAGCTGGGGCAAACATGAAACCAATGCCGATTTCCTTAATGCATCTCTCAATCGCATCAGGTTCAGAGTTAAGGTTTAAACCGAGTTTCTCTAAGAGATCAGCGCTGCCGCTCTTGCTTGTAACTGAACGGTTTCCATGTTTGGCTACGGCCACTCCTACCCCTGCCACGATAAAGGCTGCTGTGGTGCTGATGTTGAAGGTTTTTATTTGGTCTCCGCCTGTTCCGCATGTGTCTACGAGTCGTCCTCTCCCTTTTGGATGAATGCGGTGGCAGAATTCCTTCATGACTTCTGTGAAGGCGGTGATTTCTTCAGCTGTTTCTCCTTTCATTCTTAAGGCAGTTAGGAATGCGGCGATTTGGGTGTTTGTGGCGTTGCCGGACATTATTTCTTTCATTATTTCTCGCGATTCTTCGGAGGTTAGGTTCTTCCGCCCGATGAGTTTTTGTATGCCCTCTTTGATCACGTTTCGCACTCTCCGTCGAGGAAGTTTTTTATCATTTTCTTTCCATCTTCGGTTAGGATCGATTCTGGATGGAATTGAACTCCTTCAATGGGGTAAGTGACGTGGCGGATGCCCATGATTTCTCCATCTTCGATGGATTCAGCCGTTATTTCAAGGCATGGAGGAAGGGATTTTTTGTCTCCCACGAGGGAGTGGTAACGCGTGGCCTGTAGGGGATTTTCTATGCCTCTAAAAATGCCTTTTCCATTGTGTTTTATCCAACTGGTTTTTCCGTGCATTAGTCTTTTTGCACGTATGATTTTTCCGCCAAAAGTAGAGATTATTCCTTGGTGTCCGAGGCAGACTCCTAGTGTGGGAATTTCGCGGCTTATGTGTTGTAGGATTATGGAGCAGACTCCGAAATATTTGGGGTCCTCTGAGGTACCTGGGCCTGGAGAAATGACTATTCTATCGGGTTTTAGTTCTGATGCCTTTTTTAGGGTTATTTGGTCGTTTCTATATACTGCGGGTTTTCCTCCTAGTTCTCCGAGGTATTGGACTAGGTTGTAAACGAAGGAGTCGTAATTGTCGATGACGAGGATTTTCATGGGTTTTCTTCTCCTGAGATTTCCAGGGCTTTCATTAGGGCTTTGGCCTTATGTTCGGTTTCGAACCATTCATGTTCTGGAATAGAATCGGCCACGATGCCCGCTCCAACCTGAATGTAAGCCTTATTTCCATTTGCCACGAGTGTTCTGATTGTGATGGCGAAGTCTGCATTTCCGTTAAAGGAGAAGTAGCCGACGGCTCCTGCGTAGGGTCCCCTTCTAACTGGTTCGGATTCTTCGATTATTTCCATGGCTCTGACTTTTGGTGCGCCTGAGACGGTGCCGGCTGGGAAAATAGCCCTTAAGGCGTCGTAGCAATCGCATTCTTTTTTGAGTTTGCCTACTACCCTTGAGACGATGTGTTGGACGTGGCTATATTGATGAACTTTCATGAATTCTGGGGTGTGGACGCTTCCAAATCTTGAGACTCTTCCAATGTCGTTTCTGGCTAGGTCTACGAGCATGACGTGTTCGGCGCGTTCCTTGGGATCTGCCAATAACTCCTTTGCTAGGGTTTCGTTTTCGCTGGGTTTTTCCACACGAGGTCTTGTGCCTGCAATTGGGAAGGTTTCTACGACTTTTTTGTCGACTCTTACGAGCATTTCGGGGCTGGACCCTACGATTTGGCGGTCGTCCATTTTTAGGAAGTACATGTAGGGGGATGGGTTTATCTCTCGGAGGTGTTTGTAAAATTTTATCATGCTGCCCTTGAAGTTGAACTCATAACGCTTAGAGAGGACCACCTGTAAAATGTGGCCTGATGCCACGTATTCCTTGGCCTTTGCCACGGCTTTTTCGAAGTGTTCCTTTTTAATGCCTATCCTTGGCTGTGTGTAGGATAAGTTTTCAGGGTCGTCGTTTTCTTTTATTAGCTTGTTCACTTCAGGTAGGCGATTTTCGCTTTGATAGTAGTAGAGGGCTTGTTTTTTTCTGTGGTCAAATATGATGCCGTCTTGGAAAATTCCCATTTCAATGTCGGGGAAACATAGATCGTCGATGGCGATTTCAGGGAGTCTTTCCCAATAGCGAATGGCGTCATAGGAAATGTAGCCCACGGCTCCGCCGACAAATCTGAGGCCTACGTATGGAAAGGCCAGATGGCCAATGGCTTCTTTTATGACATGCAGAGGGTCATTGACTTTTTCTTGGGTTTCTTCGCCATTTTTTTCATTGTGTATAGTGGCTTTTCCGTTTTTTATTTTGATGACTGAGCAGGGGTTGAAGCCTATGAAGGAGTATTGTGCTAGTTTTTGGGGTCCTTCAACGGATTCCAGGAGGTAAGCATAGTCATAATTTTTGTAGAATTTGGAGAAGGCTTCAAAGGGTGAAAATGTGAGGGGGATTTCCTTAAATTTTAGTTGACAGCCAATTTTAGGCTGGTTTTGCGTTGTTACGGGATTACAGCCAAACATGATATCCATCCTCGAATGTACAGAAATATACACTAATAAATGCGGATTTTTATACCTTAGTGCTGACTTAGGTACACCCAATAATGAAACCAATATAATGTCATTTTTACCACATATCTGTCATTTTGAGGATGTAGTTGATGCAGACGTGCTTAAACTATATAAAAAGTTCCTTCAATTGCATAAATACGTCCATTTTGTGCATTCTATTCGGACTAGGCTTACTCAGAGGCCTGTTCAATCCTTCATCCTCTATGTCTCTATCTTGGAATGTAGAAGAACAGTGACATTGCGGTAAACGGATAAATTTTCCTAACTTCATCATATTCCTCCATTGCAATCTCCTTGAATCTCTTGACTACGCGTTCCGTAATCTTATATCAACACTCATATCGGGTGAAAGGAGAAAGGTTTTCTTAAATGGGACGATTTCCTCATCTTCTTCAGGCTGTACACTTTCTATTCTGGCATACCCAATAGGACCCGAATATCCAACGACGCGAAGCTTGAGTTTTCTAACCGAAGAATAAATACCATACAGCCGTATCAAATGCCCTATTACTTGCCATATAAATTCTTTGAGACAAGTTCTTTGAAATTCTTCTTTTCCTAAGAGATTATACCTACTTAAATTTATTACTAAGGAAGGTAAGATATCATTCATTGGCGCTCTCCTTGGTTATTCAGTAACCTCTGGACTAATTAACTCCCTTCAGACTAAGATACAGAATCTTCAGCAGAATTACGACGAGATCAGATACTCATACCTGTCGCTGAATGACTCGTATACTCAATTAAGAGCTTCTTATGACGCACTCCAGGGGCAGTATCAACAGCTTTCATTTGAATACAAATATCTGAGCATAGTCGCCTCCTTGACACGTACTTCTTTTTAGGGTTTATAAACCAGTTTAGAGAGCCAGAACATATTAAAGAGTGTACGTAGTCGTGATCTAAGTCCTCGGAAGTTGCCTTGAAACGGGGAACATCTTAAGGAAGTGCACATAGAGATTTACAGATTATAGAGGTGTGTATTCAAAAATACCATTTGACAGAGGGCCAGATAGTAGAGAGGGCTAGAAAAGTTGAGTATGTAGGTCGTGAAGAGAACTATTTAATTAATTTAGAATATATAGTAAAATAATTTTTTTCACCATACTGCAGATCTGCAACATCAGGCTGGCGTCTAAGCTGATCAGCTTGCGACCGACTGGCTTCTCATCGATGAGTGGTGGTAGACTTATGATTAAAGGAACCGCCACCATCAGGAACTCAGAAACTAGAGCACCTTCCATACAACGATTCACCGAGGGGAAACGGGAGAATGGGCAAATATAATTATGAAATAGAGCCCACAGAAACCCATTCAGATACGAGTTTCATGAATGAGGAAGTATTACTGAATAACGATATCGTTCGACAGAGATTGTGGGCTCAAGTCAACGAATCTAACCTGGTATGGCATAGCTATTTGGATTTCAATTGCAATCTTAGATCGATCGCATCGATTAGGTACTTCACGGTCCATATAGGGTACCTTGTGTGCCAAGCCGTTTCGCCTATCGCATTGGGAATACCGCCGTGCATCCCACCGTCGTTGCTAATGCGGTCCTGCTGCCTGATAAGCCACTCGAGGCATGAATCCCCCTCTTCCAGGAAATCCACATCGCCGTTGTCGGAGTACAGATTGTAGCACATGACGGCCAGCTGGCCGTCAACGGAGTTGAAAGATCCATTCGTGCTCGTTGGCTGCCACTTTTCGTCGTAAGAACCGTGCAGGTGCCCCTTGTTCATGTGCGGAGCTACCATGAATGCCTTGATGGTCTTAGTAGCACGCTCCGTATACAAAGCGTTCCCCAAGATCCTGCCTGAGTAGTATAGTCCTTCAGCAGCGTACATCAGGTATTCGCTCACGCCTCCAATCGTTTCGAACCAGCCGTTCTCGTGCTGCTGCGTTCCGACGTAGTCGAGGGCCCGAATCGCATCATCCCTTGCCTGCTCAATCCCGGTTCTGCGCCAGAGCTCGAGAAGTGACCATGCAACTCTCGCGTGGTACACTGGCTTCACATCGGGGTAGGTATTGAACTTTCCGTAGAAGAGGTCGTAGTTAGTCTTAAAGCTCCCGTCTGGGTTCTGCATGACGCCTGTCAGCCAATCCGCTATCTCGCTGGCTAGCTGAATCTGCGCCGGGTCTTTTGATGCGTCGTACGTATAGACGATGCCTCTGACCGCTTCGCCGTTGTCGAACATGAAGAATACCGGTGTGTAGCTGTTGTGTTTCAGAGCCCTGTGTGCGTTATTATCGAACCTAGGGTAAAACTGGGGAAAGAAGCTCTGACCCCTGTACTGCAACCTGCTCCGCATCCATTCGTTGACGCAGAGGTTGATGCTCCGTAGAATCCGCTCATCCCCGGTCCTGAGGTAAAACTTGGCGAGGGTCTGCAAGGTGAATGCCGCGGTCTCCATGTACGGCTCGTGGTATTCTCGGACACCTGGGAAATAAGCGGCCCAGTAGGCTCCGTAGTCGGGGCTCGATTGCTCGGTTATCTGGTCCCTCAGAATCCATTCTAAAGCTAGATCTCTTGACTCACTTAATTCAGCGTTTGAAATCAACTTGAGGGCAAAGCCTCCTTTACATCTGAACCAACCAAGACTATATATTTATGTGCTATTTTATATGACGTGAGTGTGCAGTTCAAGGCATACATAAATAATTGATAGCAATCCACATACAACTATTGCTCTTTGAAAGAGCTAAGTAATGAAAATCGAAAGAGAAGAATGCTGGAAATTGAAAGGTTTGAAATGGTCTGTCAGCGTACTGGTTGAGCAGACCTTGCCTTACTTGGCGAATGTCTGGATAGATGAGTTTTACTTGAATCCTGAAGCCTGCGTTCTTGTTTTCCGGCACGGGAGGAAGAGGCTTAGAGAAATTTTCGGCGATAATGTTACTCATCAAGGGGTCTCCCCTCCACCCATCTCCTATGGCCACGTTGCGTGCCTTGGTTGCGGAATCGCGTTCCCGGAGAATTCTGAGCCTTACGCTAAGCCAGCTTTCAACAGTCTGGATGAGGGCATAGGAGCTTTGGAGAGGGAAGTCGACTTCAGGGAGAATCCGCTCTTCAACCACTATCTTAAGATGCACAGCTGCCTTAATGATGCCTTTCCGAGTGAAAAGATCTCCTTCAGTGGCTTTGGCTGGGAGGGGCCCATTACGTCTGCTGGGCTTCTGCGCGGACAGGGATTCTTCAGCGACATTCACAGGGAACCTAAGAAGACCGAACGATTTCTGGAACTCGTGACCGCAAGCATTGTTAAGTTCATTCATTTTACCATGAGGATAAATGGAGAGGCAAAGGTAGACCCCTACAGCGGGGGGTTATGTGATGATTTTGCGAGCTATATCCCTCCTTCGATCTGGCCCAAGTTCGTGATCCCATACTGGGATCAATACTATAGAGGGATAACTTCTGGCAAGCGTGTCGTGCACTGCGAAAATCTGAGCCCTGGTCACCTTAGGTATCTAGCCGATGTAGGCATATCCTTCTATGAACCCTCAGTCTCTCCAAGACTGAATCCCCAAATTATAAGAGAAAATACAAACATACCCTTCAGCTGGCTGCATCCTCCCTTCAAGCTCGTTTTGATGACTAAGGAAGAAGTAAGGGATTGGGTTATGCAGGTAGCCAGCATGGGCGTGGAACAAATATGGGTAGAGGTAGATAGGTTCCTTTGCGAAGGCGACAACCCTAGTAAGATCGCGACTTTCGTGAATACGTGTAAAGAGATAGCAACTGAGTAGTGTCTCTCAGGAAGTCTTTCTATTGGTTCAGTGATGTCGTTATTCAGTTGGATAATAGAGAAGAAACAGTCAAAAGGAGAGAGACGAAACTTTGGGAACATTATACATAGTTAAAAGACTAGGTTTTGGCCTCATGGTTAAATATTCAAAAAACATCAGTTATCAGGTTAATGAAACACATTGATTCTGCTAATTTTTCCTATTTCTGCCTTTGTTCTTCTGGGCTAACACAAAATCGAGGCAGTCCCATATATCGGCCTCTGGATTCCGGTAGAAGAAGTCAAGAGACAAATAATTGATCAGATTGCTAGGTTCTGCTAGTTCTCCCATCATCATTAGGCCGCGAATTCCTTTTTCTCGGCACATTCGGTAGGCAGTGCGGATGCGCTCGATGCTGATCAATCCATCATCGAATCCAGCATAACAATTATACGATAAGAAGGCAATGTCGCGACCTGTCACCGGGCGGACTTCATCGTTAGGTTCACGAATAACAGACCTCCAAGGATCCTGTTCATAAGCTTGCCATCCTGCTCCACCTTCAAAACCCCAAACATACCAGGCATATTTAGGTAAATACTTCTCCACGGCTCCGAGTCCGAGGCTCAAATAGTACGGAATAGTACCGTAGGAAAGACCAATCTGCATAACGTCTTTGCGTAATGAATAGACATGCGTCATCAGAGTTGGAAGAATGTCGACTAGATCTGCGTATGAATATGGCTGAACATGGCCAGAGCGGTTTTTACAATCAGGGCAACTACAAATCCCATAGTCACCGGTCTCATACAATATCCCGTGTATGGGAATCTCCTCGAGCAAGTAGCTAAGGCCATCTAAGTGCCACTGTAAATTCTCGGGTCGTGAAGGACATAACATAGAACCGCCGCCATCAGACGATTGCTTGATGATAGGTTTACCGTCTTGATCGATCGCAGCGAGTTCTGGATGTCGTTGAACCCAATTCTGGAGGTTGTACTCGTTCTCACCCTCCCAGTATATGCCTCCGTAGCAGTTGACACCGACACCTGCAATTATACGCATGCCATAGTTATCGGCCTGACGGCATAGTTCTCGGGCCGCTTGGATTCCTCCATGGCTGTCTCGCAGGAAACCCCAAATTACTATCCCATCATAGCCGAAGCGCGAGAGATAAGCAAGAGCTGATTGATAATCTTCGAGAAACGTACTAGCAGAATATGGGTAAGGTCTACCACCCATGCCTCGTTCTACTGGTCGAATGATTGGCGCCCAACGCATGCGATAATCCCAAGTATATAATAACTTCAAGAAATCATCAGACATTTTTAAATCACTGCCTTTTACCAAGCTCGCTTAATAAATTTAACTGGTTGCTAGGCATATTTTTACTGTTTTTCAAAATTGAGTATACCGACAGTATCAAATGCCAAAGGCACGTACGGAAAAGAAGACGAAGAACGCGATGTTGATGGTAACCATCGTGAAGCTTGCACTGGAGGGAAAGATCATGTCCTACACCTCGAACGTCATCAGCTAATCCAGATGTTGTCGGAAGAATTCTAGGAATCACACTACCTAAGCAATTGACATACTAGAGGAAACCTACTCTAAGAACCATATTTCAATCCATATGTGTATGTATAGAGTTCTTTAATGGAGGGTCTGAAAGGATCGCCTATTGCGCATCCGTAAGGTCCATGCTCCTGCAACTCTAGAGACGGATATGGCCCGAGGATATTTATGTGATAGCATCTAGGCTCTATTTCATATCTATATCTCCTTATTTTTGCCTTCTTTCCACGGAGGCGATGCTTGATGGAAGGTGCTTTGGTATCGGAGTTCCTGATGGTGGCGGTACCTCTGATCAAGAGAATGCCGCCAGCCATCGAGGTGAAGCAGGTCGGCCGCAAGCCGATAAGCTTCGAGCTTAAGGCCCTTGCCCTGCTGATAAAAGCTTGGCACGATCTGACATACGAGGGGACGGTGACGGAGCTCAGGGACCACTGGCAGGAGTTCCAGAGGTACGGCTATGATGAGATTCCGAGCGACACGACGCTCTGGAGAGCTATGAAGCTCATTCCAGTATCCTGGTTCAAGAAGCTGAACATAGAGCTGAACAAGCTGTTCGATGGAGATGGAAGATGGACTGGCGATTCTACCGGCTTCTCTACCTCAACATATCTTAGATGGCGCGATCTGACAGGCAACATAGAAAGCGCAAAAAGGGTTGCTTTAAAGCTACACTGCCTTATTCAGCTCCCATTTCTTAACATACCCTGCATGGAGTTTACTGATGGCGCAGCAGCAGATGCCCCAATTCTGAAGAGGTTAGTGAGGCAGCTTGGCATGAAGGACATAGAGGAGATAGCTCTGGACAGCGCATACCTAGCAAGGTGGGTGTGCGACATGCTGGAAAAGATGGGGGTCGAGAGCATACTTATCAAGCCGAAGAGGAACGCTACAGCAAGGTCTCGAGGCTCGCAAGCATGGAGGAGGATGATCCTCAACTACCTCAAAGATAAGGAGAGCTTCCTTGAGAAATACAATGCTATAAGGCCGATGGCTGAAACAACGATCAGCTCAGTCAAGAGGACTATAGCATACTGGCTCAGGAGCAGGAAGAAGACGATGCAAAAGAAGGAGGGCTGCACTTGCATAATAGCGTACAACGTCGTCAGAGCTGTCGTAAACCCGCTCAGGTTAATATGAAATAGAGCCTAGCATCTAGTAAACTTTATATAGAATGTCAACTTTCTGATTAATATGGAGACGGTTGGAGAACTCAAAGTTGAGAGATTTCCATACATACAACTAATAATCATCAGCGCACTGATTGGCTTTATCGGCACCGTCTGGCTTCACATCATGCCATCTGGGCTATACAATTTTTACAATCTGGGCTACGCCCTATGCGTCATGTACTTCATGGTTGCCCCAATGGTATTGCTATTGATAGCTATGCCCCTCTCTAAAACGAAATCGATCGGAAAGTACCTGACCCCTGTTAACCTTACCTACCTATACGCTGTTGGATTCATGGCATCTTGGTTCGTGAACGCAGATAACTTGTATAATTGGTTGATGGAAGACATAGTTATGACAAGAGTATTTGTTCCAGTAGATTCCCTTAGGGTGTTCCCATGGTTTGCAGCGCCTCCTGAGGAAATCGCTCGGGGGTTGATAAACGGAGGGGGGGTATCGTGGGGCGCATGGACTCCGACAATCGTGTTCTGGTGGCTCTACGAGGTGGTGTTCGGTATATTCTGGTTTTCTTTAGCCTCGATTCTCCGTAAACGGTGGGTTGATACTGAGAAGATACCGTTCGTTCATACCCTCATCGCAGCTGAACTTGTAGTTAGGACTGGCACACCTGAGGTCGCGCCCAAGAAGCGACTTGGGCGTCCTTTCATAATAGGGCTCTTGATTGGTATAGCGACACAGGTGCCGATCTTCATGACGTCAATCTTTCCTTGGTTCCCAGATATCTACGGTTGGAAGGTCAATACATGTCCGACCGGAGGCCAGTACATATCTTCAAATTCGCCTCTCGCTGGTATTGCCGGGTTCAGTATATTCCAAAAGCACCCATTAGCCTTCGCCGTCGCCTACTTGGTCCCTGTCGGAGTACTCCAAAGCACAGCCATCTGGTATCTGATATACGTGATAGCAGTGCAAGTGGCTGTTAATTTTGGATTCTATACGGGACTGACAGGTATGGGAGGTTGCGGCAGGGCATGGTGTGCGCCAGGAGAGCCACAGGAAGGGCCCCCGCTCTACTTCTACTCCTTATCTTTCCGCGGTGGTTTAATAGGACTCTCCGTGATAAGCCTCTTCCTCTCTAGACGATATATCCTCGACACGTTCAGAGCCATTCACGCAAGGAGGGCGCATCGGACAAAGATGAGGCCATGAGCTACAGAGCTGCCTACATGACTCTCGGAATAACTACGATATTAATAATAGCAATTTACATGGCCCTTAACTGCACATTCATAGAGGCCCTTCTAATTCCAGTCACGGGTATCTTATACTACATAGCGATGGCGCGCATCTATGCGCTAGCAGGATTGCATACTCAGGGTGGCAGGCACGGCTGGACTCTATACAGGATGTTGCTATGGCCAACATCATTAAACGCTGAACAGGCACCTGTAAGCTACTATATAACTGGGGTCATGGCTGGCCATGGAACCAACACACCCGGGGGAGGCTTCACTGGATCAGCATTTTACTCGAGCTTTGCGGGCTATAAAATGGGGAGCATCACTGGGGCATCCAATAGAAAAATACTAAAAGCTCTGCTTGTTGGTTTGATCGTAACTCCGCTGATTTCATTAATTACAATGGTATGGATTAATGGAACATTCGGGGGAACTAGGTTTGCAGTTGGTACTTTGTTGACTTCAGGTGCGAGCTTCACGAACATAGTAGATTCTTGGCTAAACGCTTCGTACTCAGGTCCGGTTGCTTGGTATGTAGCACTCGGCATGATAATCACCATTGCCTTGAGCTTGCTCCACGCGCGCTTCCTCTGGTTCCCCTTAGAGCCCATAGGCTTTTTAGTGGGCACCAGTTATCTTTCCGTCCTCTGGGGCTACTGGCTGCCATTTCTCGTAGCGTGGATACTGAAGACCTTTACGCTCAGAGTTGGTGGTAGCAAGCTATACGAGGACACAGGATTACCTATAGCCGTCGGCGTTATAGCGGGTTGCATCATATCCATACTGTTCGGCTCAGCAATAGGGGTCGTATACTTCTTCCACCCATTTTAGTTCCTCTCCATTAAATCTTGGGTGGCTTGGTTCTGGGAAACATAGGCAATAGATTTGGTGGTGCGTTATGGGATATTATTCGAGTCTACCAACAATGGGTGGCTGTGGTAGAGCACTGTGGGGGTCATCTTCGCCGCAGCACGCAGGTCCGTCGATTCAAGGTTAAACGCCTTGAGAGCCCTGTCGTAGCCCAACTTTCAGTCCAGCCACCCCAATCCATATCCTTTAAAAACACTATACATCCGTTTCCTCGCTTATGGTGAAGAATCTGTCAGACGGATCTGATTTAATTAAAGTTTCTTTCTCGAAGGCCATAATCAATGACTTGTGGCCAAAGGAGGGGAGTGAATACCAAGGATATCACGACGATATCGAAGCAAGGTGCGTATACTTTGCAGGCTCAGGTAGACGGACACTGATCGTAGCACTAGACATAGGCATACTGAGCCGAAAGCGCGACCACTTGTTGCGCGAAGAAATAGCGAAGAGGCTTAACCTATCCCAAGAGCATGTACTCGTGCACTGCACTCAGGCTCATAACGCCATTCCCTATCACTTGGTCTATCTCGACAAGGTAGCTGAGCGCGTGGCCGAGGCCGTGAAACCAGCTATTGCAGATGCTCGCGAGGCTACGATATCCTTCGCCTGCGTGGATGTCGGGGGAGCGTTCTCCGTCAACCGCCGCAAATACGTAAGTGACGATCTTGGTGTCTGCACATTCTGGGACGGTTACCGAAAGGAGGGGGACCGAGCCGATGCTGCGCATCTGGTAGCGGATCTGAGGAGATCACTGCTGTCCCATGAGCCATCGAATATCTATGAGTTAGAATCTGACAAGATCCCGCAGTCTGGAGGCCTATCTAAGGTCCAAGGGCTGGAGCCCGTGTGGTACGATCGCCCTGCGGATCCGCTCGTGCACCTCCTAGTCTTTCGTACTATCGCTGGAGCTCCGCTGGGTAGCTTGCTCAGATTCTCCACGCATGTCCAGACCGCTGTATTTCCACTGCAGCGAGAAAAAGTCCACACAGCTGATTTTCCACACTACACCCGTGAGAGGCTGGAGGCTGTGTTGGGAGGCGTAGCCGTATTTGCATCAGGCCCAGCAGGCGATGTCGTTCCACTGCAAGAGGAATGGTCTTGGAATGAGGTGAAGAGATATGGGACTGCGCTGGCAGATGCAGCGTTAGCCGAGTTCGATAGGTCCAGGCCTCTGTTCTTGCCTCTGACGCGATTCAGGGCTTGTTCATGTGAAGTTGACCTTCCGGTTCGCAATGATATGCCATCGAGCATCGAGGAAGCGAATCGAAGAGCTGCAATAATCCGCGAGGAGTTGAATATGACCGCGTCCTACGGAGCCTCCCTGCGTCAGATCAAGCGTATGGCAGATCTCTTCGACCACTTCCAATGGAGCCCCGCGAAGCTCGGCAGATGGAACTACTTGGACCCGGAAGAGGTGCTCCAACACAAGGTAACTATACGAATAACTGGCATCGCCCTGAATGATGTCGTGATATTGGGGATGCCCGGAGAAGCTGTATGTGAGACATCCATCTGGCTGAGGGCCAATTCAATAGGAACACGGCTCCTCACGCTCTACGACTGCAACGGGGACATCGGTTACATGCCCGAATCAAAGGACTACCTGCACGGAGGATACGAATCGGCCTGCTCGATAATCGCACCGGACGGTGAGACGTACCTCCGCGACGGCGCTCTGGCGCTCGTAAGAGAACTGCTCCAGTAGCTTTCACATCACATCGACTTGATTAGTATTATATGCAACTTGTCTTGATTTGTTAAATTGAAGATGAATCGCAAACTTAAGATCGAGGGGAAATTCCCTTTCGTACGGATTCCAAGTAGCGGCGTCAACTTGGCTCTCCGGTGGTCTCAACGGGGAAGGGCCATCAGTTCGCCCGGCGATCGGTCCGCAGAACTGGCCATAAGCGGAGACAGGTCCTTGCGGAGTTTCATCGGGAAGAGCTCGGGTTGGCAGTGCAATACCGATGGCGGCTATCCGGATTGGTGGATGGTGAATTTCGCTGGCACTCAGGTGATCGACACCGTGGTGGTCTATACCTGGCCACAGCACAATGCAGGACGCAATCGCTTCGGTCTGAGGGATTATGATCTTGAGGTGATGTATGAGGGCGGCTGGGAGACGATCGAGAGGGTGCGTGGGAATGTTGATGGCGTCGTCGTGCATCGATTCAGTCCACGGCCAGTGAAACTGTTGCGCCTCTGGATCCTCAGGAACAACAGTAGTCTGATCGACGATCACTTCGACACGGTCTGCTTCTCTGCGAACGATCACTCTCGGATACTGCAGATCGAAGCCTACAACCTAGGTGCCGACCAAGTGAGCCGATTTGATTCGGTTCAAGCAGAGCATGAACTGGGCCCGAGGGGCGCTGTAGCCATCTTCGTGGACGGCGATATACCTGCATCGCCTGGACATGCGGACCCAGATCAACTCGCCTCCTTTTTCCGCGGGCGGGGCTACGGGGTCTCATTCCTCTCGGCCAAGGCATTGTGTTGCCCGGAGATCTTCAACCGACGGAACTTCGATGTGCTCGTCCACCCCTATGGCCCCTATTTCCCAATGGGCTCATACCTGTACCAATTTCTGGAATCAGGCGGCCACCTCATCTCCTTCGATGGCAAGGCTTTCAGCAACGCGCTAGAATACGATGGCGAGCGATGGCGGCCCACGGGCTGGGACATGGGCCTCTGCATGACCGAGCTCCTCTCTGGTGACTATTATCATACCTTCGATGAACAGGTTGGCCTCTTCGCGGGCGTTCACCACGAACTGAAGGACGCCGCCCATCTGGAGCCCGCTAAGAACTTCTTGTTCCCTGAGGATGCCGTCATGCATCTGGTCGGACCCTTTCAGGGCACGAGCGTTGTGGCTTCCGTCGGCCGCCGCATCGAAGAGGATGAAGAGCGCGAGCTCCAGGCCGACGGCCGCTGGCCTGACTACTGGTGCGGGATCCGCCAGCAGCTGAGGCGAAACGGTTTTCGTTGGGGTGAATACCAGAACTACTCCGTCGTCTTCAACAAAGCAAGTGCCGTCTGGATTCCACTGTTGGTGGCACGGGATGGGTTGGGACAACTCAGGGGAACCGCCGCGGCACTGATTCACTACTACGAAGGCCCTTACCGCGGCTCTATTTGCGCCGCCAGTGGCGTGACAAATTCCGATCTGAGCAAAGACGTTCGATGGCTCTCCCATGTCCTGGACTATATCGAACAGAACACCTGCGTACACGACTTGGCGCCGGAGTACGATGCCTTTCATCCCGGCGAAGTCGTGCGCCTGAGCGTCTGGGTCGATCACTTTGGGCATGAGTCCCTCGACGGGGAGCTGGTGTGGGAGATCCCCGGGATATGGGAGAAGCGCGAAAGAGTGAGCCTTCAAGCCAACCATGGATGCAAGTTCACTGCGGAGCTCTCCGAAGAATTGGCGGACGGCCTCTATCGGATATCCGTACGCCTGAGGAGTGGCAACCATGTCGTGGGCGAGGCCGAAAGCGGTTTTGTCTTCTACGACCCACGCGGACAGCAGACGGGCCCTCGCCTCGAATTTTACGATAACTTCCTCAGACTTGACGAGCGAGCAACTTTTCTGGTGGGCTGCAGGGACGATGGGCTCCATCAGCACGGACAAGTCCGCGAGAATGCCCTGGAGTGGGACAGGACTTTCAACCAGTTCGCCGAGCTCGGATTCAGGGTCATCTCGCCAGTCTTCTTCTCGGGCTACCTCGGACAGTTGGTCACCGACGGCGCAGAGGGGTCAACGATACCTGAAATCATCCTACGACAGTACGAGGCCCAGGCGTTCTTGGCCAACCGAAGGGGGGTGGTCTATGCCCCATGCATCTTCTTCGAGGCTCGGCTCGAGGCCCAGAATAAACCGGAGGTGTCCAGTCGGATCTGCCAAACGGTCGGCGAGCGATTGAGGCCATTTCCGGCGGTCTACGTCTACCTCTACGATGATGGCCACGTCGTGGATCCCTCTTTCTTCAACCGGTGGACCGCCACATGTCGCGAGGGCTTCGAGGCAACGGGCCGCCGTTTCCTACTCACTGGCGAGTTCGGAACGCGGCTGGGTTGGCCCCACACCGTTCGCGAATGCGCGAAGAACTTCGACTTCAATGCAACCAGCAATTTCGAAGACACCCAGGCGGATCCCACAGCCCTGAGGAATGTGGACATGCGGATCGCCGGCAAGAGTCAGACGATCGCCGAGTTCGGAAGACAGGGTTCGGAAGGCATCTTCCGCGATCGGCAGGTTTACTGCGTGGAGAGCTTCCTACAATTCGTGGCCGGCCACAGCCTGATCTTGAACTGGAAATGGAAGGATAACGACCACTGCGTTTTCCCATGGGGCATAATCCACCCAGGCGATTGGGTGCCCAAGGACGTGGCCTACACCTATCGAAATGCCGCGATCTTCTATGGGCAGTTTGAGCCGGTGTACGAGCACGCTGCCGTCACATTCGTTTGGCCGACGACCGGTCGCACCGAACCCCCTGAAGGCCTGCTATCCGATTGCAAGGCTATAATCCGCGGCCTGATGGAGGCCCACGTGGAGTTCAACGTCATCGACGAGGACGATTTACGTGATCTGCCCGATGAGACAAAGTTCCTAATCGTCCCTTCTAAATGGGTCCCGATGCACAAGGGCCTTAGGGCCACCGTGATCCAGTTGGATGGTCCGGATGCCCTAAAGCAGTACATTACGGAGCTGCCGAGACATGATCTCTTACCAGATGATCCTGGCGTTCTCGCGTTCCGAAACCACTCGCGCCAGGGGACAATCTACGGCCTCTGCATCAGTCCCAATGACGGGAAATCGAGAAGGATCACATGGGAGGAAGCCCGTGTCGAGATGTCGCTCCAAGGTTTTGGCGTGGCCTTAGCAGCAATAAATCGCGAAGGGGAGGTTTTCGCTTGGCAGGGCCAAGGGGCACTCAAGTCGGCCGTGAAGGCCCTCGTCGAATCGGATATGCACGTTATGGTTTACGCACTTGATGGAAAGTCCCTCTCGAGCTCACGGGAATTGCTGCTTCTCGCCGACCAACCCGGCGAAGTCAAGATCGCCAATGAAGCGGGGCTAAAGTATTTGGAAGTTGGGTATATTCGCGATAAACAATGGATCTGCGGGAAGCGGACGCCTATACGCGTTGCCAAAAATCATGTCTCGGTCCGCCTGGATCTCGAGCAGGTCCATTCTATCTGTAAGCTAGTGTCCGGAGAGATACGGCATGACGAGCGACGTACGACATTATGTTAGTCCACTTGCACCAATGAGTGTGTAAAGAAAGGCTGAAGATGCCGAGCGCTTCTGGCGGGCTTGGGAAAACGGATAAGCATATCGCGGTTCGTTTAACTCCGTGGATGGCCAACTGGCCATCATGAGCTACAGCACATATCTCGACACAGGGATACAGCTCTCTTGAAGGAGGGTGACTCATGCCTTTTGTGGCTTTACCGACAGCAGGACCGTAATAACAAGGACGGAGGGATTCGTGGTTATATCCCTAATGCAGTTGGCCAATCTGATTGGCATACAAGATATCCGATATGGACGGTGAAGTACCTTATCGATGCCATCGATCTTAGGCTACAGTTCCCTTGATCTGCAAGCTGACAATTTCATAGAACATATCAAGCATTATACAGTTTTAATTCTACATGTGCCTAATCGAGAGTAGTTAGTTACCCCGGCCTTCTCTTCCCCACACCCGTAAAGTAGATAAGGTGAATCTGAAAGCCGAAAGTAGATGAATTCCCGAAAAAGAAGTGGATTCAAAGTTGAAAGGCCCAGTCAGATGAAGCAAAACCCACATCTTGCATGGGATGACATATTCCCCAAAACAGATCTTAGTGAGTACTTAAAGACGCAGAAGCTCTTGGAAGCCTGGTACCTGCTGGCCAGCCATAACATTGCCGTACTCGTTGATACGGTCAAGCCACGAGTATTCAAGGTCTTTGCCTTCGGGAAATTCGGTACACTCCAGCAATTGCTCTTCGACGTGGACTGCTTCCAGGAGGCCGGTCGGGGCGGGATACGAGTGGTGTACTACAAGGGAGGCAAGAAGTATACGACACTCAAAGACCGGCCCTACGTGTTTGAGGACACGCCAAGTGAGGCGATCATGTTCGATCCCACGAAAAGCAGCGTCGCGATCAACGGCATCAAGTGCTACGATGCCGACCTCAACTCAGCTGATGGCGCGATGGACCTTCAGGTAGCGGTGTCTGGCGACAATATTACTTTCACCTACCGTGCACCAATCGATACCGAAAGAGTAGAAATAGAGGTGGAACTCTATCCTCTCTACACAGATTATCGCGGATGTGACTGGGAGCGATTTGAAGTTGTGGATTACAACTGTTGGAACTCCCGTTACCATAATCCTAAAGGGCGTTTCGAAGAATCGGTGAGCGAGCACGTGGAACTACGTGACCGTCACGGCCGTGTTCCAATGCTTACGATCTCCGCTCCAAGCATGGAAATCAGTCTTGTTGCATTCTGCGATCAGACACGCAACGATGCGCACCGTTTACGTCTAACCTTAAGGGGTCCCCCTTCAGGTCTGGTCACCTTCACTCTAACGCAGAATCCGATTACAGTTCATACAGTGCCTATTATTCCCGCTGACAAGCTACATGCTATCGAGATAAGTTCTAGACAGAAACCCTCAGTGAAGATAGCGAACCATTCTTTTTCCGTTAGGCCACTCTCTCCAGGCCGCTGGCGCTCGTTCATCCGTGCACCTCACGGCGTGTCGCACCTCCTAGTGGAATCTTCCAATGGGGTATCCGATCGCTTCATAGCTGCAGTGGGTGACATTTCCATTTGGGTAGAGAAGATGGGTCGGGCTGCTGCAGCACCTCTCTGGCCAGACGGCCCCGTTGCGGGTCTTATGCCACAGGTGATTGACGTGAAACGACTCGTAGGAAAAGTGCGTGGCCCTCACAGCAAGAGTGAGAAGAGCGTTGCATATTGCAGTCATAACCCTCGGGCTTTGATGATAATTGCAACAGCTGCCCGGCAGGCCAACGATCCAAAGCTACTTGGACGCGCTTGGATAAGTATCAAGTCCATGGTTCGATTGGCACATAAACACGATGATGGCGCACTCGTGTTACCCATCTACATATATCCCGATGGATCTCCTGCCTGTGTCGACGCTACACGTCCGTCAGATCCTGTCATAGCTATCCGTTCGATCTTGATGGTGCGGTCGGTCTTCTTGGACTGGAATGATTATGAACGAGCGGAAGAAGCGTTGGCATATGCTCGGGCATTCGCACTCGCTCTGCTCAAGATGGCAGGGCGAGATGGTCAATTGGAGGCTCGCTACCTTTACCCTACCCTAGAAATCACACATCGGGCACAGATCCCTGGACGAGGGACAGTCAACAACTGGGTGACAAGTATCTGGGATCTTGCGGAGATCCTCAAGCAGCGAAATGATCCGCTCGCGGACAAGCTGAAGGAACTCTGCCGCAAACACGTGGACTTATTGATCGAGAGCAAGCCATCGGTCTTGAGACTGGCTGGGGGTGGTGAGGACGGTCCGAACAATTCAGACGCGCTCAATTCAGCAGCGAGCTTCTTCCTAGTCAAGTATCTAGATACCGGCGAGGAGATTTGGCGACAACGTGCCAAGGAAGCCTTCCTTATGGCTGCACTCAACAATACCATTATACATATCGATCAGCCGCAGAACTTCTTCTTCACCTTCGACTGGACAGAAAGCATATGGCATGATGGTCCGATAAATGTCCAGAGCAAGGGTGGAATGCATGATCTCACCAGCTGTGATGTCGGACTTGCACTCACGCACTATCTTCGCGATGCCTTTGCTCGCGACATGTGTGCCTATCAGTTCTTGGCGAGACTTGTGGATGGTGTGTATGAGAACGGAGCCGTGCTCAACCGAGTAACAGCGATGCCGAACTTCCAATACGTAAAGACGGACTTCACAGAATCGCTGAATTTCGGGGCGGTGGGCGTGTTCGCCTTCTACAGGAGACGCGGCTTTCATCGGCTATCAGCACAGAAGCAACTGAGCCACACTAAGGCGAAAGGTTCCTGAGATAATGGGATCGCGGAAACCTACAGTCAGGAAGAGCGACATAGTGCAAGGCCTTCGGGCACTAGGCCTTAAAGAAGGCGATGCCGTACTGGTTCACACCTCGCTGAGCAGCTTTGGTTATGTCGAGGGCGGAGCCGATACCGTGATAGACGCGTTGCTTGAGACCGTTGGACCATCTGGCACCGTGATGGTGCCAACTCATACTGCCACCCCTGAACACTCGGCCAAGAATCCCCCGGTATTCTCTCCCTCCACAACACCATGTTTGGCCGGGAGGATCCCCGAGACGTTCAGGAAAAGGCCCGAGGCAATCAGGAGCAGGGATCCGACCCACTCTGTCGCAGCGATCGGCGCAAAGGCGAGATATCTGACTAAGGATCATGAGAAGTGCATAACGCCATGCGGGGTGGGATCACCGTACTTGAAGCTCGCAGAGATCGACGGCTACATACTCTTCATTGGGATCGGCCTCGAATGCAACACGACGTTCCATGCCGTTGAGGAGTTGGCCAACAGCCCATACCATCTACAACCCGATTGGGTTGACGGAAAGATAATCAATGACGATGGAACTGTCGAAGTTGTGAGGCAGAAGATACACCTTTGGGCCGCGGAAAGAGATTTCCAGAAGATGGAGCCGATAATCCTATCGGAGGGCATAATGCGAAAGGACAAGATCGGGAACGCAGTCGTCAGGTTCGTTAGGGCGAAGCCGATGATAGAACTTACACTTAAGCTGCTTGAGAAAGATCCCGGGTACCTGCTTAAGAAGACTTGAGACAGGGCTGAAGTGCGTTTAGCGGTTCGATCTCTATTGACCACGTTGGAGTCAATTGATTAGCCCATAATTCACGATTGGGATGTGATGAGCTTGAAAACTGATGAATAGATCGTGTAATGGTCATCATCGGTCGTCAACAACAGCAAATGCCTCTTGTCATGTCTATAATAACATATTTGAGGATAATACAAGTGTCCGTCGAACCAACCCTTCTCGAGATCGATTATGTATTGCCGATAACCTTTTGTACGATATGGGGGAGAGTTCGCTATCAAGCCGTTCAGAAGCTAGGTTGGGAGGAAGGACAGGAACTCGAACAGATTCTTGACGGACAACGCTTGATAATCAAACCATCAGTGGCATTAAAGAAGAGTCAGGCAAGGCGAGCGATGACTTGACAATCATAGTCGGTATAAAGTGCTCAGATGGTACGCTAGTCGCATCCGACACTCAGTCGGAATTTGACAGAGGTGTATCCGTCAAGAGGCTAAACGCGAACAAGATACATTGCTTTGATTGTTACGCTGTGGCAGGAGCGGGTATAGTCGCACATATAGAGAAGGCAGCCAAAGTCATTGGAAGGGCTTTGAATGCGGGCATCAGGGAAAAGGGCGAAAATCTAAATGAAGATGAAGTCATCGACATACTGGAAAAGACAATAACCCGCGTTCATAAGGAATACAACATTGACCGCTCACGCTTTCTAAATGATCCAAATGAACGTGAGTTCTTTCAGCCATTACTTATATGCTGCGGTGTCACTTCATCAGAAAACAATGACTATCACTCGTGTCTTTCAATTGTTCATAGCGCGGGTCTTGTCGAACCCATTGATGACTACGCGACAGCGGGCAGTGGTGCAGCATATGCCGAACTAATACTGAAGAACTATTATCGCAACGACATCAATGTAAACGAGGCAATCCCAATTGCCATTTATGCAGTCAACGAAGTAAAACAGATAGATCCGAGTTGCGGTGGTGAAACTAGGGTAGTTATAGTGACTGAAGGAAAACTTAAGGAACTGTCAGAGGAGCAAATCAGAGATATAGTTCAGAAAACCCAACATCCCCTTGATGTTGTTTGGAAGTATATATTACCAAAGGTACTCAGAGGCGATATCGATATTGAACGACTTAACAAAATTTAAGAAGAAAGAAAAAGATCTACCACCAATGTCTTGGGAAGAATATTCCAAGAAAGAACCCTTGATTACTGCGGTAGAGCGTATTGCTAGGGAAGAGATTCATAAACGCCAGAAGAAGTAGATTATGGGTCTAAATCTTCCTAAAAAAAGGTTATAAGTTATGAATCGGGTAGAATGAATGTTCATTAGAATCTCCATAGATCATACCTCTCGAAGAGTCTTAACCTCTTTCCCCGTCCACAAAGTGTCTTTCCATAATATCTCTTTTGAGTGACCCATAAGCCTCTCCTTTTTCATTACTATAAGTCTAACTATTCCGATGGGCTTCTATCACTCTCTATCATAAGTTCCCTTGGTTCTGGATACCTTCCTTCCACTGTGATACTATTTTCCATAATGTATCTGAGCAGTTCTTCTTGACTCACTTTATAAGTATCACTGATTATCCTAGCGACTACTAGTCTATGGATTTCCTCTGAGACCCAGTAAGCTTTCTTAGTCCTTGTGTTCACTATATAATAGAGCGGGTATGGATAATCTGAGCCTATCCAATTGTCAGCTCTATGGATTTCAAGATAAGCATATTTGGCCTTTGCTTCAAATTTCTGTAATACATCAAATTTAGTCCGGCTTTCACTTAACAGATAATTTAGGAAAATGCCAATTGATATTTCAGCCACCCACATAGTAACAAGTAATTGCCAATCAATCAACTTAACTACATATAAGAAAGTGAGACCAACACCTACTGCATAGAAAAATATCTCTAAGAAAAACCTCATCCTTCGTTTGATTTGTTTAATCAGACGATAGAAGTGAATTATTTTTCGACTCACATTCTCACCAATATCATCAAGTTTTGTCATATTAAATAATGAGGATGTAGAAGAAGTATATCAATTCATTCCCTACTGCGGTAGGAATAAACACTTCGCCAGATTTTGGTCGGGGGGTCTACTTCCGCCCCTAGTCGCCAAGGCGAGAGCGCTATAGCCGTAGACCGAAAGGGGCTAAATCAGAGAGGGATTTCTTTTTCCACTAGGTCAACTTTGGGAAGGTGATATGGACAATAGTTGTCATTGAGATGGTATTCACTATTACATTGAGGACAGATTTTGATTTTTCTTGTGGCTATGCCAACCCAGTCTATTTCTTCCCCGCACTTAAGGCAAACTAAAGGTCTCCTTGTTCTAGATGTGAGAATGAATGTTCCACTACATTTTGGATTTCCACAACTATAAGTAACATAGCCCCCATAATAAGCAGTTCCTAGATTGAGAGCTGTTTCAAATATTCCAGATATGAGCACTGCACCAGCAGGTTCTTTGAGCTTAGCTACTTCCTTCGTAATACCAAACAATGTAGGTTTATATTTCATGATTAAATGTTCTGCACAAACAAAAATATAAAGTTTTTCCTCAGAAGACTAAATTTGCAGCCACAAACTATACATTCAATAACGGAATCAAAATAGCGATACCCGACTTCATCACGTTCTTCTTGGGGTAGCGACCAGCCATGAGGCTTGTTTACATGATCATCGCTTTTCCAATTGGAGCACATAACAATCCATGTCATGTCCATTCTAATTCACCATTTCTAAACATGATGGAAAAGCTTGTAGACAGATACCGTTTAAATTAAATACTCAACCAGATAGTCTTACAATCTGAGAGTGACCTAGTTGGGGATTCAGGGGTTGCTTGAGAGCTTGGAACCCTCACCGAAGGGGCTTCCAATTCGCCAAAACGTAGGAATCCCAAAGCAGCCAGGGGTCTATATCATAAATTCGGGAGATTGTGTGTCTCATATCGGAGAAGGAGTGAACATGCGCGACAGAATTGGGCAGCTTCACCGTCTTGGAACACACAGGGGAAGCGCGGAGGTCGTTTGCGCTGCCCACTGCACAGGTAAAGCGCCGATGGTTCACTGGAAGGTCGTGAATGGTGATCGTAAAAGAAGAATGGCTGAGGAAACTCGGTTCAGGAATCTGATAGGGAAACCACCCATTCCCCGACCGAAATATGAGAAGTGTATCGATGGGAGAACCTTGTGCGACCAACTCCTTAGGAAGTCAAACGGATGGCGCATTGGATACATCAAGGCAACTTTCGAGATAGGCGAAATGTTGTCTCACCTCTTCCATCCAGCCTTCGATTATATCTGGCTAGAAGTAGGCAAACCACCGGGATGGGAAGACTTTCAATTCGATGGACGGTTGAAATTTCCGTTTTAAAATTACAAAAAGAGTTGCAAGACAAAGCTTTGAGAATGTAGAACTAAGATATCACTAGGGTTAGAGCAGTTTCTCATTCTAGGCTAATTAGCCATTTAATTCCATATCTTGACTGAACTTGATTCTGACTGCACTATATTCATGGGAGCTTAAATCCTTCTTTGGTGGCAATGTAATCGATATATGGCACGCAACTGGTGTTTAATATTGAATCAAGGTATTGAATTCTCGGGCGAGGAAAGTTATATAGATTTTATTCATTGTTTTTAGAGACTTGTCTTAACGATAGAGTCAAACTCCTATGCCCAATCTTCATGAAAGAGAGCTATACTTATAGTGACTAACATAAATAATCAATGATATCCAGCCCGAATCTTTTCGTCCTGATCCTTTGCGCAATGGCCTCTCTCATCTCCCTGAACGTCGGGTAGATCTTATTGGCGAGCAGCTCATCCTTCA